>FLOH01000494.1_pt1 | contig 84346 bp, 70 predicted proteins | sample 756751 | NCBI WGS metagenome assembly FLOH01 (sample SAMEA4026879, study PRJEB14308) | marine metagenome | biome: coastal water; material: water | depth 74 m
TAAGATTCAATAATTGTGTGTTCTTCAGAATCATAATTGAAGGCCCATACTCAGGTTTTTTCTGCAACAGAACAACGCCATAATTACATGACTCCACTCTTGAATCAAACACCTCAACCACAGAAAGATCCTTGGATGCTAACCCGATATTAGAATTCGAAATACTTGTGTTATAAATTGTTAGTTTCGAATCCTCTCCCCCACTTATTCCCTTGTCGTTTGCCCCATCAACAACTGAGTTTCTTATGGTAATTTGGCTTCCTGAGAAATCCATAGCATCATTTCCAATATTTGTAAAAGTAGTAGTTATAATCTCTCCGTTACAGAAATCAGCATCAAAAGCATCTCCAAAAATTTTACTAAAAGAAGAGTTATTCATTGTGAATTCAGAACGGATAATATTTAACGCATCCTCACATTGATTATGGCTAAAGCTTGCGTTATTAATTTCTACATCTGACTCATAAAAAGTTACGGCTCCGGTATGCCCCCATCCATCATAATCGATTGTGTTAAGTTTTTCGAAATGAACATTATTTAATATTGATTTATTATCTGCTTGTAGTACAACAAATCCTTTTGATGTGGAATCAGATGATGTTATAACCACCGGTAACTCTTTTGTTCCTTTCATAAATACTGCCGAGTTACTTATAATGGATGCCTTTTCAATCAAATCAATTGTTGTCCCCTTTGAAAAATGCACATTATAACCAGTTGGAATTAATGCAGGATGATCCATAACTACTTTTCCTTTTTTAATAAAAACATCTTTCCCGATTACTCTGTCAATTAACGAAGTATCTGGAAACGGGTAAAGTGCAGTTAATTTTTGTAATGGTGTACTGGTACCATCTGGTTCAGGCCATTGGTTAATTTCGATGGATAATATTTCATCGGAGCTTGCCACTGAAAAAAGTAAATAATTTACCTGCTCATTACTAACTACAAAAGTTATTTCTTTTGGTCTTCCTTTATTACTGGCATCCAAAACAGGAATTGGAAACACAATCTCTCTTATTTTATTACTATTCATTCCAACGCCAAGTATAAAAACTTGTTCGGTAAAAAAGTTTTTAACCTTTATTATTGTTGAATCTCCAACAACCTTTTCTTTATAAGCGAGTACCAAATTGGGAGCAAAAAAAGCAGGTAAAACAGTATCGTAATCATTTCGTTCCAAGGTATGGTTTTCCCATTTTTTATTATCTTCCTTCATGTCATAAAGTTGCTTTTTAAATAAAGGGAGTGCCTTTTTTATCTTAATGGCATTGAGCTTTATATTAGCTTTATAAAAAATCTGACTTGGATATTCACGCCTTACCAGCGAATCATAATATGCTACTTGATATTGGTAACTTCCAAAAATTGAATCAAGCACATCAGGGTTTGAGTAATAATCCAGAAGGTTAACATACTTACTTACAAATGCAGTGTCATTAAACAGTTCACGAATCATTATATATTCATCAGGCTGAGTTACTCCGCCTCTTAAAAAACCTGTTATTGGGTTCGGTATTTGCTCTTCAAGTCCAATATCTGAATAGCAATCATAAGCTATAGGTTCCAACTTACAAATTACAGGATTGTAATAGAACCTTTGATTATGCCAGATTAAACTATGTCGTGCTAAAAACACATCAGCCAACGCAAAATAACGAGCAAGCATATCAATATTAAATATCTCTGATGCAGATTTACTCCTATTCTTATATTGCATCATAAGATTTTGTGCAATCAGAAACTGTTTAAACATATTCGAATCACTTACAATTTTACCCGATGAGAAAGGTTTAATAACTGCAACATCAAATACCGGCGTTATTTTTCCATTCATTCTACCTTCAGGATCCAATATACGTGCATCCCACAATGCATCTTCCACAAATCGAACTATTGGCCCTTCGCGCCGATTTTGCGACTCAAGTAATTGTTTGGCAAAATGTTCTTCCCAGGCATACAAACCCATGTTTTTTCCATTTTGAGTAACGGGCACAAAGCCATAACGAGTGGTTAGAAGTCCTTCCCCTATCATTACCTGATGAAGAAACCATTCGTTAACTCCCAATCGAGCCATTGGATTTTGAATAGAAAAAACATTCATTCGATTCCATGTTTTTCCTTTATTAAGTTTAATACGATACGACCACTTACTTCCATGCATGTGATCCAACCAATCACCTTTTAAACGCAGAGTTGCTTTCATCATCTTATCATCACTAAAAACAATACCTTCTACAATATCCTCTTCTTTTGATTGTAATATCCCCGCTTTGAAAGCCGTTTTTCTTGTCTCCATCAAACTAATAATTTCAGAAGTATCCATTTCCAAATGAAAGGAGGATAAAGAGAACTCAGGGAAAGGTTTATTTTTTAATATAGTAAGCGATAGGTCATCATAGTAAATTGTGTCATTACCTGAGTTCCATACATAAAATTTTAATTGATTATACTCTGTCAAGGGTGGAACATAGAATTGAGAACTGAGCTTTTCCCATCCATAATCATCAGTTTCAACAACATCCATAACACTGAAATACTTCTTTGTACCCATTAAAACGCATACAAGATGGGCATCATGTCCTTTCTTCCATACAGTAACATCTACATAGCTATCGCGGTAAACATTTGAAAAATCAATGGCTAAAGTAAATGGGTTCTCAGGTGTTGAATAAACTGAATTTTTTCCTGAGCGATGGTGCAACTGAGATTGATATTGTCCTCCATTAAACTGATAAGTGCTATCATTGGTGGCTGTAAATTTTTTACCATTTGCACTTAACTCCTCCAAATTAGTTGAGATATTCACTGTTGGTGGAGTTTGTTGTCTAACACATGAATTGCTTAGGAACAAGATAACAAACAATACAATGGCAATATTTGATGAAATAGCACCATTCCTCAAAACAGAGTAACTTTTCCTACAGAGTAGGTTATGTGAAAAAAAATGAATCATCCAGAACTCAAAATAAAAAATGCAAATATACTTGAAAACAACAAAAAGAATCATCAAAAAAAGCAGCCTTCTTACAATGAATTTTGATTGAGCAACAAAATGATAAACATCACTAAATAATATTTAGTTTTGTATTAAGTTATATTTTGAATTGCATATTAAATCTAATCTTTAATATTTATGAGAAAACCTACTATAAATGCTGTATGTAGTTTATTAATAATAGCAGTATCAATTCTATCAAGTGTAACAACAAATGCTGCAATTGTTTTCTCAAAAGATGGTTCGCCCTATTATATTACTGAAGATATTGTTGTTACCAATAAGGATACAATAATTATTAATGCAGGAACAACATTAATAATTAGTCCTGCCGTAAATATAATCACTAATGGAGTAATACTTATACTTGGTTTCCCAGAAGATCCAATATCATTATTACCTGAAATCGAAGGAACCGGATGGGGCAAAATCGAAATTAATTGTCCTGGCAAAACCAGCATTATTAATAATGCAAGTATTGTTGATGGAACTATATTATCAGAGTATTGTGATATGTTGATGGATAATGCAACATTTATTAACAATCAAAATCTAGCTTGGAATAATCCTGTTGTATTTGTTATAAATGCCTCTGTAAACTTTGTAAACTCATCAATTTACGGTAGCGATAAGGGAGAAGGTTTTCAAATGTTGAATTCAGAAACAGTAATAGTTAAGAATTGTTTTTTTAGTAAAATTCCTGATGCCGTTGAACTGACAAATATAACCGGTGGTTATTTAAGTCATAACTGGTTCGAAAATATACTTGATGATGCCATTGATTTAAACAACTGCACTAATACAATAATTGACAGCAACATTATTATTAATGCTGTTGACAGAGGTATAGAACTTGGTAGTGAAAATAATGGGAATTCTGAAAATATCATTGTGAGAAGAAATGTGCTTATTAATTGTGGAATTGGAGTGATTCTGAAGGAGGAGTCATATGGTCAGATAATTAACAATACTTTTTATGGCAATAATATAGGGGTTAGCTGCATCGAAGATAATGGAAATAGAGCCGGTAGTTTTATGAATGTTCAAAATTGCATATTTTACAATTCCATAGAAAGTGATGTTTTTAAAGATTTAAACTCCACTCTGATTACCGATTATTGCATATCAAATAGTGAGGTATTACCCGGCGAAAACAATATTAAGGGTGATCCATTATTTGTGAATGCTTTAGAGTTTGATTTTAATATACTTGAAAATTCTCCATGTATTAATGCTGGAAACCCTGAGTTGCCTAAGGACTCCGACAATACAATAAGCGATATTGGAGCATTCTTTTATAATACTGACACAACAAGCATCAATAATCATGATGAATTCTTCAAATCAGTGGAAATCTACCCTAACCCTTTTCATAATGATTTTGAGGTGGTTGTAGTTAGTAATGATCCCGTTACAATTGAACTCTTCACCTTATCAGGAGTAAAGATTTCCACAATCATAGAACATGAACAATCCTCCACACTAAATAAAATTCGTGTTATTCCTGTTTCTAAGCTGAAATCGAATATGGTAGTTATTTGCAGAATCTTGATTAATGGATATTCAAAATCGTATTTACTACTCCATAGTTAATACAATAATTGATCACATGTTCGTATCGTAATTAGAAAGTATGAAAACGTATAGAACAATTATTCTGTTAATTTTGCTACGTTTATTTGAAACCATAAAAAAGAAATGAAGAACTTAGGCATCAAATATTTTGATATATCTGCATGGGCAATTATATTTTGTCTTTCCATTGTTTTATATATCAACTTTTATCATTCAAATTGGAACAATACAGAAAAGGTGATCGGCCATGATGCTCGTTCCTATTATGCTTACCTACCTGCTACAATAATTTATAGCGATCTTAGCCTTGAATTTTTAAAAAGCCCAGGTAATCAACTTGGAGAAGGTTTTTGGGGGAAAAAAAGCCCAATTGGTAAAACCGTAATAATAACCAGTTATGGGATGTCATTACTCTACTCTCCATTTTTCCTTATTGCACATTCCTCAGCCAAATTAATGGGATATCCAGCAGATGGATATTCAGTACCGTACTGTTTTGCATTGGTAATGAGTAGCATTTTTTATCTATTTATTGGAGTAATTTTTCTACGTAAATTCCTGCTGAAGTATTTTTCAAAACTGGTAGTTGCCATCACTATTTCAATTATTATTTTGACAACAAACATGTTATGGTACGTAACATTTGAAGCTACCATGACACATGTTTACAGCTTTGGCTTAATTTCCATTTTTATTTATTTAATTGACAAATGGATTGAACACCCATCTATTAAACACACACTTTTAATTGGTTTTTTGATCGGTATTATAACCCTAATAAGGCCAACTAATGTAGTTATAGTATTGCTTTTGGTCTTCTGGAAAGTAACTAGTTGGAAAGAATTTGTTAACCGGTTGCTGTTAATTATTAAAGATTGGTATCATATATTAATAATGATTATTGTTTTCATTATTATTTGGATACCACAATTCTTATATTGGAAGTATATTTCAGGAAGTTATATATACTATTCATATCCTGATAGCATGGGGTTTTTCTTTGACAACCCACAACTATTTAATTCCCTATTTTCATGGAGAAAAGGTTTTTTGATCTACACTCCTGTCATGATTTTTTCCTTTATCGGGATTGGGATTCTTTATAAAAAGAATAAGCAATTCTTCTTACCTATAGTAATTTACTGGTTGGCAAGTTGGTATATCATATCATCGTGGTGGGATTGGTGGTATGGTGGCGGATTTGGAATAAGGCCTTATATTGATTCATATGGAATATTAGCAATTGGCTTGGCAGCATTTTTAACCTGGGTTTTTAGTACCAGAAGGTTGCCAAAAACAATAATCATTACAATATTCATAATTACAATAGCACTAAGTGTCTGGCATTTCAAAAGATACCAACATGGATCAATCCATTGGGCAGGTATGACCAAACAAGCATATTTCAATTCGTTTTGGAGAGCAACTCCGGCAGCTAATTTCTATGAAAAAGTTCGCATGCCCGATATTAAACTTGCTCGAAAAGGAATTTACAAATACGAGGATGAACAAAAAGAAAGCCCCATCCAATAATTATAGCTAATTTTACATAATACACATGTATAAAAAACATCAAATAGGAGTTGTTATTCCAACCTACAAGGCAAAGCAGCATATTATAGAAGTAATTAACGGATTGCCTAGCTGGATTGACAATATTATTATTGTTGATGATAAATGCCCGGAAGAAACCGGAAAATTTGTTCTTGACAATTTTCAGAATAATCCTCGTTTATGCGTAGTTTTCCACGATGCTAATCAAGGTGTTGGAGGAGCTACTGTAACTGGATATAAGAAGGGTGATGAACTTGGATGCCAGATAATAGCTAAAATGGACAGTGATGATCAAATGGATCCTACATATCTTGGCGAATTACTCGATCCGATAATTAATGAAGAAGCCAGATATACAAAAGGAAATAGATTTGTTGATTTCAAGGCTTTAAAAGCTATGCCACGTATGAGGTTAATGGGTAACAGTGCACTCTCTTTCATGGTAAAGGCAGCATCAGGATACTGGACTATAATGGATCCAACAAATGGGTATACTGCTATATCACACAAAGCACTAAATAAGTTAAACCTTGAGGGTTTATCAAAAAGATACTTTTTTGAATCGGATATGCTCATTAATTTAAACATTCAAAATACTGTGATCCGTGATATATCAATTCCGGCTCGATACGGTGACGAAAATAGCTCTTTAAGTATAGTAAACACTATGCTCAAGTTTCCTCCAAAACTTCTAGTAGGTGTTATAAAAAGATTCTTTTTTAAGTATTTGATATATGACTTCAACATGGCCTCCATTTATACCCTTATTGGGTTTCCTCTACTAATATGGGGAGTTGGTTATGGATTATTCAAATGGATTCAAAACTACTATCTTGGTCAAGAAACTCCAGCAGGTACTGTAATGCTTTCGGTTCTTCCCCTGATCTTAGGAACACAGTTTTTATTAGCAGCAATAAATATTGATATAAATTCAACTCCTGGCAAAAAAAACTTCAACAGCGAAAACTGAGTTTCAATAATTATGATTTCGACTCTACTTAGCTAATTACATATTTTATTTTTGTCCGTTCTAAAAAGTAAATAATGCCAAAAACGCTTTCTATAATAATTCCAGCATACAACGAATCAAAAACTATTGATGTTATACTTAACAAAATTCTGTCTGTTGAATTAGTTGAAGAGATGGAAAAGGAATTAGTTATTATTAATGACCATTCGGAAGATAACATTTGTGAGCTAGTAGGTAATTTTATTGAAAATCATAAAGAGACTTCTATTAAACTTTTTAACCAACCTTTTAATATTGGTAAAGGTGCTGCAATCCAACGTGGAATAAATGAAGCTACCGGAGATTATATTATCATACAGGATGCAGATCTTGAATATGACCCCAACGAATACAACATATTACTTAAGCCAATACTTAATGGTTTTGCTGATGTAGTATATGGATCACGATTTATTGGTGGCAACCCACATAGGATACTTTTCTTTTGGCATTCAATAGGTAACAAATTCCTAACTTTTTTATCAAACATGTTTACAAATCTAAACTTGTCGGACATGGAGACATGCTATAAACTCTTTAAGGCAGATATTATTAAATCCATTCCACTTGTTGAACAACGTTTTGGCTTCGAGCCTGAAGTAACAGCAAAAATTTCCAGAATACCAAATATCCGAATATATGAAGTTGGTATTTCATATTATGGAAGAACCTACCAAGATGGAAAAAAAATTGGATGGAAAGATGGACTGCGTGCGATTTATAGTATCATTAAATACAACCTATTCTCCAGATAGTTCAATCATAGTAAATTCTAAAATTTAGATTAACAATTGAAACTACAAGATAGTAGTTGCATATTAAACTTTATTAATGGGGTTTCACTAATGTTATTGTTGGCACTATCCTATTAAAACCATACAAGCTTGCCGGAGTTCATAATTTTTACTGACTAATTGTTAAAACTCTCCCCTCTACGTGATTCCCTTAATTTTGTACGGGATACCCGCAAATGCAATACTTAAACAGCAATCTTAGTGTTATAAGTGGTAATATTGAATCACAATAAATTTAATTGTCTAATCAAAAACATATAAAAATGTCAAACGTTTATGAACAAAAGGTAAATGACTTTATGGCTAAAGTTATTGCTAAAAATCCTGCTGAAGTTGAATTTCATCAAGCAGTTCACGAAGTAGTTGAAACAATTATTCCTTTTATTGAAGAGAATCCTCAATATAGCGAGGGAAAGATTCTAGACAGAATAGTTGAGCCAGAAAGAGTAATTATGTTCCGTGTTCCTTGGTTGGACGATAAAGGTGAAGTACAGGTAAACCGTGGTTTCCGTATTGAAATGAATAGCGCTATTGGACCTTACAAAGGTGGATTACGTTTTCACCCAACTGTAAACCTTGGTATTCTTAAATTTCTTGCTTTTGAGCAAGTATTCAAAAACTCACTAACTACACTACCTATGGGTGGTGGTAAAGGTGGTTCTGATTTTGATCCAAAAGGAAAATCCGACAACGAAGTTATGCGTTTTACACAAAGTTTCATGAGTGAACTGTTCCGTCATATTGGACCAAACACTGATGTTCCTGCAGGTGATATTGGAGTAGGTGGTCGTGAAATTGGTTTCCTTTTCGGACAATACAAAAGACTTAGAAATGAGTTCACAGGAGTTCTTACCGGCAAAGGTATTGCATGGGGTGGTTCATTAATTCGTCCTGAAGCAACAGGTTATGGTACTGTATATTTTGCTGAAGAAATGCTTAAAACTCGTGGAGATAGCATGAAAGGTAAAATTTGTACAATTTCAGGGTCAGGTAATGTTGCTCAGTATGCTTGTGAAAAAGCAACAGAATTTGGAGCTAAAGTTGTAACTCTTTCTGATTCATCAGGATTTATTTATGATCCAAATGGTATTGATGCTGAAAAATTAGCATTTATGATGGATCTTAAAAACGTTAGACGCGGACGTATTAAAGAATACGCTGATAAATATGGCGTTGAATTCTTCCCAGGAAAACGTCCTTGGGGTATTAAATGTGATGTTGCTATGCCTTGTGCTACTCAAAATGAAGTTAATGAGGAAGAAGCAAAAGCCCTTATCGATAATGGTTGTTTCGTGGTATCAGAAGGTGCTAATATGCCATCTTCACCAGAAGCTATTGCTATTTATCAAGGTGCAAAAATCCTTTACGGTTTAGGAAAAGCTGCTAATGCTGGTGGTGTTGCTGTTTCAGGTCTTGAAATGAGCCAAAACTCAATGCGTTTTAACTGGACACGTGAAGAAGTTGATGAAAAACTTCACCAGATTATGAAAGATATTCATACAACATGTGTTGAATGGGGTAAAGATGGTGATTACATCGATTACGTTAAAGGTGCTAATATTGGTGGTTTCGTAAAAGTTGCTGATTCAATGCTAGCGCAAGGTTTAGTATAGTCTCTTAGATAATAATATTCTATAAGCCATATCGCTTCATGCGGTATGGCTTTTTTTGTAAAATACCATTTGTAGAAAGAAACACTGAGTTGCCGCAATATTTGATTAAACAAAAAAAGCCCCGCAGTATACGAGGCTTTCCTTACCAAAAAATTATCTATCTTTTTCTATTTACTTGGTGGTGTATAAATCTTTGAATCATCTCTGTAGCCAGCAATGTCTTCATACCAATCAGTATCATTAACACCTCCACTCTCAGCCCAACTGGCAAATTTCAAATAGGCGGTTGTAACCTCCTGTTTCTCATACGGGTATTCGAACACAATCGGAATATTTATCGCCCAAGGTAAGTTATTTGCAGTTGTGTAGTACCTTTGTTGTGCAACATCACTATCATCTTCTATTGTTCCAAATATTGTTTGATCTACTAAGTTTGTTGGAGCAAAATCAAGTAAGTGAACTTCAACATCTCTATTTTGGTTAACAATAATAAAAGGATTAAAGTTTCCAATATCAAGATCATTAAATGTAATTGGACCACCCGGGGCAAAGGAACCATTATCAAAGAAAACCATTTGAACAATAACAGAATCTATCGGCACATAAGGACTAGTTGCCTCTGTATTTACACCGATACCAACACCGGGATGAGTAAGTATATTATAGGAATCATCATAAACAATTACAGTAGCGGCAGTTTGATTATCTTCTAAACCATTAGTTGCCAACGAATAAATGCTGCCTGACTGAATTTCATAACCACTAACACTTATAACCTGATTTGGACTAACATTTGGAAATTCATAACCAAAACCATTATAGAATGTTGCTCCAAATGCATATACAGTAAATACACCGGTTATGTTTAAAACACGCTCTTGATCATCTTTTGTTACATTAAATTCATAATTAACAATTAAGTCATTGAAATCATAATCACCTTTCCCAGGCCATAAATCTTCATAAGCTAAACAGCCATCAAAGTTAACCGTTGTAGTTGATGGGGGATCAACAGGTGGTGGTGGATCAACAGGAGGAGGAGGAGCAGGAGTACCATCACATAAGGGAACATTATTTTTGCTTACCCCGGATATAATTGTGAAATCATCATAAACATCACCAGCTTCCAATGGTACTGAACAGCTAACATGCATCTCAGAATTCTTAACACCATCAACATAAAAATAAAGGGTATTACTAAATCTACCATCTTTTTTCGAGCCACCAGTAATTGTGAAAGTTCCATCAGGATTAACAGTTCCACAATAAAGGGTCACAAGGTTTTTCTTCTCTTTTACTTTGATAACTGCCTGAGTGCTTCCTGTATAACGCATAGTTAAACTAAAAACTCCACCGCTACATCCGCAATCAACACTGCTAACATCTTTAAGTGCAGTTTTAAAACTATTAAAGTCTAATTCAATATTATCCCCAACTTCAACCACTTTGGGGTCCATAGCTTCATCAAAGCCATAGTTAATCATAGCAGACTTAACACTGGTCGGTATTGTAATTTTCGTTGAAATTAAATTACCTGCTACAGCATATCCGCTATAATATAACTCCTCACCATCAGTAGAATAAATATTAACTATTTGTGAGTAGTCATCATCAGGAAGTATTAAATTAACGTTCACAGTTTTTGTTGTTTTCCAATCAAAATCCTGACTTATCACTAAGTCGTTCATGCTTTTAACTGTATTATCTCCATCATTAGGAGCATCATTTTTTTTACATGAAGTTGATACTACTGATAGTAGGAGCATAATTCCGAGCAAATAAATTAGTTGTTTCATAACATAGTTTTTATAGTAGTTAGATTTTTTTAATATCAAGTATTATGCCATATGTGCAATATGTATTATATCCCTGATCATATGACACTTAGAAAAAGCACCGTGTTAATTTGCGAACCACAATTGTTTCTGCACGGGATATTTTTCCCAAATATGGAAACTATTTCAGTTCTTAACAACAAAGTGTTAGTCCAAATATAATACAATATTACATTATAAATCAAAGCACTATTAACGATTTAAAGTATTAGCATTTTTATTACTCTATTAATACTATGTTAGAAACGTGAAAAATAATCCCAAATAAATTAATCATATCTTTGTATTAAAGTGTCAATTTTTTAATCATTAATAATGTCCGATTATTTGAACAATACATGGGATTATATAATAATTGGTTCCGGGTTTGGAGGATCAGTTTCTGCATTACGTTTAACTGAAAAGGGATACAAGGTACTTGTTATTGAAAAAGGCAGCTGGTGGAAACCAGATGATTTTCCCAAGACAAACTGGAATCTAAAAAAATGGCTCTGGATACCATCATTAAGTTTTTTTGGATTTTTTAAAATCACATTTCTCAGGCATGTAGGTATATTGAGTGGTGTTGGCGTTGGTGGGGGATCATTGGTTTATGCCAATACGCTTCCCCGTCCCAGAAAAGCATTCTTTAATACAGGAAGCTGGTCAGGGATAAGGGATTGGCAAGCGGAATTGGAACCACATTATATTGCAGCAGAGCGAATGTTAGGAGCAAACCCAAATCCTAAGTTGTTTGATGCCGACCTAGCTTTAAAACAAGTTGCAATTGAGACGAATTGTGTTGGTGGTTTCGAACCAACAAATGTTGGGGTATTTTTTGGTGAACCTGAAAAAATTGTAGAAGATCCATATTTCAAAGGAGAAGGTCCAGACAGAGAAGGCTGTCGTCATTGTGGTGCTTGCATGACTGGCTGCCCTCACAATGCAAAAAACTCACTTGACAAAAACTACCTGTATCTTGCACAACAACTTGGCGCAAAAATTATAACTAAACACAAAGTGACCAGAGTAGAGCCAAATGAAGAACCGGATGGTTCAAGAGGATATACAGTCACATTAGTTAATTCATTTTCTTTTTTCCCTGGCAAAAAACAAATTATTAAATCTAAGGGTGTTGTTTTCTCAGGCGGAGTACTAGGCACTGTGAGATTATTACTAAACATGAAGGATAAGCATCTACCCAAACTAAGCGAAAAAACCGGAGATGATATTCGAACAAATAATGAAAGTTTAATTTATGTTGTTTCAAAAGATAATACTAAAGATTTTTCAAAAGGAGTAGCAATTGGCTCCATATTCCCATCCGATGAAAACTCACATATTGAACCGGTTAGATATGGTTCTGGATCAAATTTTTGGAAATTAATGGGTGTCCCATTAACCTTTGGCAGCAATATTTTTGTGAGGATGGGAAAACTACTATTTCACTTAGTAAGGCATCCCGTTTCATGGTTTAGAATTTACTTCACTAAAAATTTTGCTGAAAAATCCATTGTTTTGTTATTTATGCAGCATCTGGATAGCACAGTTAAATTAAAAAAAGGAATATTTAACCTAACCTCACACTTATCCAAAGGAAAGGCCCCAACTGCTTTTATTCCTGAAGCCAAGGTTCTGGCAGATCATATGTCGAAAGTCATCAATGGTAAATCATTTGTCCTAAGTACCGAAGCACTAACAGGAATCCCCACAACTGCGCATATTTTGGGAGGAGCTGTAATAGGAAAAAATATTGAAGAAGGCGTAATAGATGCAGACCATAAAGTATTTGGTTATGAGAACATGTATGTTTGCGATGGATCGGTAATTTCGGCAAATCCGGGAGTTAACCCATCATTAACAATAACTGCGATGACGGAGTTGGCGATGAGTAAGATACCGTTTAAAGAATAGCAAATTCAATTTAACTAATCCTCTTTTAAAAGGCTGTCATTCTGAACGCAGTGAAGAATCTGATACTATTTATTAGTGCTGCAATTTAGATCCTTCACTGTGCTCTTTGATGACAAAAAAACCAATTACAATTTTACAAATTTACCTGAATAGGTCTTTTCCGAGGTACTCAACCTTAAAAAATAGATTCCTGTATTAAAATTAGCAACATTAATTTCTCCGTCTAGTAGATTTCCTTCATCAATTAACTCTCCAGATTGAGAATAGATATAATAAACTGCTTTATTATTATCCATGTTTTCAAAATTAAGAGTTATTTGATTGATACAGGGGTTAGGATGGACTTGAATTGGGATTATGGAGAAATTTGATGCATTTATTGATGAAGAATTTGAGTAATAAGAAACTTCACCTAAGCTCTTTAACCAAGTGGAAGAGGTAGTATCCCAAGTATAATAACCTTTATAATCATTGATTCCATACTCATTATACCCATAAAAAATATTATTACTATTAACCCACTTGCTTTCATCATGCACCCAACTGTAATTATTTGTGAACAATAATTGACCTTCTTCATTTATAACTTTTTCAAACTTCCTGTCACCAATCCAAATACTGTCAGATAGTAAAAATCGGTATGATTCCTGTGCTATAATATTATCCATATTATCATATATATATTCCGTGGTTTTAGTATGAAACAATGTTGAATCATCAGTAAATGTATAATTATCATATACTACTTTTTGAGAATTTATTCTTATGCCAATAGTTTTAAAACGTGGTTTCCAGTATGTTGAATCCCAACTATAAGATATACTTGATTCAACTCCATCTTCATAAGTATAATACACCCAATCATCGTTCTCCCAAATTAAATTTTCCTTACTCCACCAGTAGTGAACATCACTAACAATTTCACCAACCGAACCATACATTATCTGTGTCTTACTTCCATATTCCCATTGCTGATTATCAGCATCAAAAATTGATGAAATAGATATGTATGAGGCTGAGGTTCGCACAACTACATTCTTTGAATGAAGTTTCCATTCATAAATATTAGTATCCCAAAAATACCTAATCGATAGATTTCCTTCATTATTACTATTATACTCATAAATTATTTTGTCTCTTTTTATCCAACTCTGATCTTCTCCCGAATATAATATTACTTCTATCGCTAAATTATCATCATTAAATGTTGTCAAACTCTTATTATAGTTCGTCCAGACTTGATCATAAGGAGTTCGATATTGAAAAATTGTTAAAAGTGAATTATCTATTTCATCATAAATATATATGTATCGTGTAACAGACACTGAATCTTCCTGTTGAACAAACTGATAAGCTACTACTGAATCTAACAACATTATATCTGCCGGTATCGACATCAAAGTATTGATATTAAATTCTGATATTAATGTATCATTAATTTCAAAGTTCCCTATTTGTCCAAAGCAATTTGAAATGCCTAGCATAATTGAAATAAAAAAAATAGCTATTGTTTTCATAATAATATAAGTTTAGTATTAATTAAGGTAAATATTTACTCCTAATTTAACTCCGGCATAAGTGTATTTTACAGATAAAGGATAATTTCTATAAATGGAATTAATGCCATACTTATAATATGGTTTGATATAAATCCCATAATTTGGAGTTATTGAATATTCCAAACTTAAACCAATGTTAAAGTTTGTTATGGATGTTTCTAAATATTTCGAATTCTTTTCTAATTCAACAAATTCATTCGAATTGGGAAGTGGGAGTTTCCCGCCTGCCCTATACAAAAATCCAAAAGATGCACCTATTGAAGGACAAATTGATAATTTCCGAATATTAAAACGATAACCCAAATTAACAGGTATTTCGATATATGAGTATCGGTTTTTATTTTTGAATTGATAGTTCTCGTTTTTATATTCATCAACCCAAGTTAACTCATACCCTATTATAAATGGCACTAAATTATTATCAGGACCTGCGATATGTAAAACCAAGGTGTCTATATCATAATACCCGCCATCAGGGTCAACCACAGTTTCATATAGTTTATAATTCAACTCTTCACTAATAGTAGTATAATCGAGCCCGGTACTTATTACCCAGTTTTTATATTGATAGTTTAATTTAATTCCATAAGACAAACTAGAGGTTAGTTTTTCATTTTCAATTCTATAATTTTTGAAACCTTCAAACTGAGGCTCTGAACTCATGGTTCTCCATAGTTTACCATAACCAATCTCCAATGATATACTGAATCTACCATGGGCACTTATATCACAATGCGTATAACCATTTTGGATTTCCGGTTCTCTTTGGTTGGCATTAAACTTGATTGCTTTGTTCAAATTTTGACCAACTATAGATATGGAATTAATTTTATTAATAAATAAAAAATCTCTAACAAATTCTTCATTATTTTGGATGATATTCTCACTAAATTGGGTTTTCGTTAAATTGACTCTCTCTTCATCTATTATTATTGATGCTTCTTGTGATTTTGATTTTGTATTATTATCCTCATGAGGTACAATTAAATCTGTTTCTTCAGATTTTGTATTCGATTGTTTTTTAACCAACTGAATTTCGTTCTTTAGTAAAAAATCAGCTTCTGCAATTTCTATTTGATTGATGGCTTGAGTATCAATTGTATTTTCAACTTTATCTGGCATCATCATCCAAAAAACCAAACCTGTTAGCATTGCTATTAATAAAATTGCTCCTGTTGAAATGGCACTTTTAGAAAGTCTTTTATTCAGCCTACCCCAAAATTTCGGAGAAGCATCTTCCTCATAATTAATAAGTTTATCTCTAATTATGTTATCAATTTCATTTATTGATTTTTCCATAGTAAGATTTTTAATCGTAGTTTCTTTTTATTCTATTCATCAACCATATTCTCGCTTTCCTCACCTGACTTTTAGATGTACTCTCAGATACTTCCAGTTTCTCAGCAATTTCCTTATGACTATATCCTTCAATGGCAAAAAGGTTAAAAACAATTCTGTATCCTTGGGGTAGTGTTTGAATTAACTCAAGTATCTCTTTTGCAGATAATTGCTTGACTGCATCAAAGTCTTCAGAAACAATATTATTATAATCCCCAATATTAAGATGAGTATTTTCTTTTCGGTTTTTTCTAAAATAGTCGATGGCAGTATGAACCATTACTCTTTTCATCCATCCTTCGAAAGATCCATTATTAGAATAGGTTCCTATTTTTGAATATATCTGTAGAAACCCTTCGAGTAGGATATCTTCAGCTTCCGACTTATCCCGCGAGTATCTTAAGCAAGTTCCGAGAAGCATTCTTTGGTATCGACGGAATAGCTCTTTACGAGCCTTTGGTTTTCCCTTTACGCATCCGTCGATTAAATTTCCCATATAATAATTAGGTCAATATATAGAAGACGAATTTAGCTTTAATAAAGATGCCTGATGGGCAGTTATATTATAATATTAGTTAATCCAAATTATTTATAGTGGACACAGAAACCTCTGATGTATGATTTTTGATTGCCCTCAAATCACAAATTATATTTCATAAATCAAAGTGATTTCCATCAGCCCAAATACTTGGCAACTATCGGCATCCTCCGCCCCATTCCGAAAGCTTTCGTCGATATCCTCAACATTGGAGGAGTTTGGTAACGTTTGTATTCATTGGTATTAACCAGCTTTAGGATTCTATCTACCAGTGTTTTGTCAAAACCCATATCAACAATTTCTTTTGGACCTTTTCTCTTTTCAATATATTGATATAATATCTCGTCAAGTATAGCATAGTTTGGTAGCGAGTCGGAATCTTTTTGATCGGGACGTAACTCAGCAGAAGGTGGTTTAGTAATTATATTTTCAGGAATTATTTCCTTATCTCGATTAATGTACCGTGATAATTCATAAGCCTGAGTTTTATACACATCTCCAATAACCGATAAACCACCATTCATATCACCATAAAGTGTTCCATATCCAACTGCTGCTTCACTTTTATTACTGGTATTTAGTAGTATATACCCAAATTTGTTAGACAATGCCATGAGTATTAATCCCCGACTTCGAGCTTGGATATTTTCCTCCGCAATATCAGGGGGCAACCCTTTAAAAAATGGCTGAAGAGTTTGTTCAAATGTGTTAACCGCATCCTCAATTTTAATAATATCATAAGGCATATTGAGGTTATGAGCCAGTTTTATAGAATCACTAATGGAGTGATCAGATGAATACTTTGATGGAAGAAGAACATTGTAAACATTTTCACTTCCAAGTGCTTCGGCAGCCAGCACAGCTGTCAATGCTGAATCAATACCGCCCGACAAACCAAGTATGGCTTTGGTAAATCCCAGCTTCTGGAAATAATTACGAATACCCATAACCAATGCATCATGGATATCAGCAATTTCCATTCTTTTGGGCTCTTTGTAACTAGTCTCTTTATTATCAATAACTTCATCCAGTTCATAGATTCTGAAATCCTCTTCAAAATAAAGTAGTTCATCAATAGTCTCTCCAACTGAGTTCAAAACAAGTGATCCACCATCAAAAAGCAATTCGGTTTGAGCACCCACATGATTTACATAAAACAAAGGGAGGTTGTATTGCCTGGCATTTTTCTTTAATACTTCTTTTCGGATTTTTGTTTGATGATAATTAAACGGTGATGCAGCAATATTGATCATTAAATCAGGATTCTGCCCAATCAGTTCATCCATCGGATTTACAGTATATAGGGGATTATCCTGCACATTCCATAAATCTTCACAGATGGTAAGTGCTATCTTTTTCCCTTTAAAATCAATTACCTTAAACTCATTATTTGGTTCAAAATATCTGTACTCATCAAAAATATCGTAATTGGGAAGAAGGGTTTTATTAGTTATTGATTGAATTTTACCATCAAATAGAAAGGCAGCCGAGTTATAAAGCGGTTTACCCTTTTCTCGATCATTATATGTTGGTAAACCAACAATGGCTGCAACTTTTTTGCAGTGCTTTGCAATATGTTGCAGAACAGTTTGGCATTGATTTACAAAATCCGAAAACTCCAGAAAATCTCGAGGAGGATAACCAGAAATAGCCATTTCCGAAAAAACCACAATATCTGCCCCTTCGCTCTCTCCTCTCCTAATCCCATCAATAATTTTTGATGTGTTACTTTCGAAATTACCAATGTGATAATTTATTTGAGCTAAAGCTATTTTCATAATTTAACTTTTCTTGACGGAACTAATTGTTCTCTTTTATAATTTCCCAATACGATACTCCATCCTATTACTAAAAAAATATACTTGCATTAATTTCAATAAAACTATTTCTTCCATTGTTTTTCTTTGATGTATCAATTGTATTATAACCTTTATTTTTATAATCGTCATCAACTGAACTAAACCAGCCAAGATTCATCCCGGCTTTAAATCCAAACTGAAATGGTTTGTGTTGTGCGCATAAGGATGTAGAAAACATCACAATCATAAAAAAGAGTAGCAACCTATTTCTCATATCTCAATTGTAGTTTACTGTTAATTAGGTTTTACTATCATACTACTAGTTAAATAACCCCATATTGCCACAGGAATTTGAAGCATCAAATAATTATACAAATATAAATAATCGATCCACGTAATGAAATGAGAACCTTTTTTTGTTATTTTTGATTTTAAATAATTTTAAAAACCTATAATCATGAAGAAAATATTATTAATTATCTCAGCAGTTTTAATTGTGACAACTATACAGGCTCAATTTCATTTTGGACCTCAAATTGGGTATACATCATCCAAACTTACTGCTAATTCAAGCGATGTAACATCTGATCTTAAAAGTAATTTTATGTTTGGGGCTTTTGTTCGTATTGGTGAAAAATTTTATATTCAACCTGAAGTTAACTGGTTAACACAGGGAGGAGTATGGAAAAGTTCTGAAGGAGAGGGTGCTGCTAAGATTGACAAGGAATTAAAAATGACCTACAAAACTATTCAAATACCTTTAAGTGTTGGTTGGAGAATAATTGATTTGAAAATAGCAAACATCAGGATATTTGGTGGAGCTACTGCAAATATTGCAGTAGACAAAGAAATTGAAATAAAGAATATAAATGAACCAATTGAAGATGCAGATTGGAATAATCTAATTTGGCAATACCAGGTAGGAGCAGGTGTTGACGTGCTAATGTTTGCCTTGGACGTAAAATATATGGGTGGACTTAATAATTTAAATAAAGATGACTTTGTTTTTGATAATAAAACAATAAGTACAAAATCAAATTTATTCATGGTTACTCTTGGTTGGAAAATATTCTAATTGAATTCTAATTTTTCGGACTTGATTTATCTTTCAATAGATTAAAAAATGTCAGTATTTTTGTACTGACATTTTTTTATGAATATAATTATGCATTCAAAGAATTTTCTTTACATTATCATTTCATTAATATTATTTAATTCTTGTAGTAATTCTTCATCAAAAGGGCCAAGAATTGATGAGTCGAAGCTTCAGAAGATTGACATTAAAATACATAGATATGGCAAAGCACTTTTTGAATTAGACACAAACAATTTTTTTGCAGATGTTAGGCAAATCCAAAAAGGATTTTCTTTATTTCTAGGAGATGACACCGTGAGTACCGATAAATTTGCTCCTCTTTACGAGTACGTTACTGACACTCAGTTAATATCTATAAGTAAAAAGGTAGCTGAAATTTATCCTGACTTGATATCTCTTGAAAATCAATTAACTGATGCATACAGCCGATACAACTATTACTTTCCCCAAAATAAACCTCCAGTAGTTTATACTTACATTTCAGACCTATATTATGAAAAACCAGTAATTATTGATGACTCGGTTATTATTATTGCATTGGATGTTTATCTGGGTCCCGAATTCACAAAATACAGAAGCCTTGGCCTACCCTACTATAAGATCAGGTGCATGACATCGGATAATATTGTAATTGATGTTATGAAAGAATTATTCAATTCAAAACTTGACAAACACCTCAAACAGAAGACTCTCATAGACAGAATGGTTAATAGCGGAAAATTATTATACTTTCTTGATGCTGTATTACCAAGCATTCCCGATAGCCTTAAAATTGGTTACACAAGTAATCAGATGAATTGGATTGAAAGTAATAAGTCGAATGTTTGGGCATTTTTAGTGAAAAACAAACTCTTTTATTCGGCTGATTACAAAATCCAAAGTAATCTTATAGAAGATGGCCCATTTACAAGTGGCTTTTCTAACGAATCACCACCAAGATTAGGCATCTGGCTTGGATGGCAAATTGTAAGACTATATATGGATAAGCATCCGAATATCACCATTAAAGAACTCATTTATAATCCTGACGCTCAGGAAATATTTAATCAATCAGGTTATAAACCATAGAATTCCAAAAGGTTTCCAATTGCTAATAATTCTCGATTTCCTTAAAGTTAAAATTTTTTGAATACTATTGATTTATAGAGATCCTGAAAGAATATTCAATTCTATATCTTAATATTACCTACATTTGTTATTGTAATCTAACTCATTTCCATGCTCGTAAAAACTTTTGGTAGCGCAATTCATGGTATTGACGCAATAATTATAACCATAGAAGTAAATATCAGTCAGGGTAAGAAATTTTACCTTGTTGGATTGCCTGATAATGCTGTTAAAGAAAGTCATCATAGATTAGTTGCTGTAATAAACAATATTGGAAATAAGTTTCCACGTCGCAGGATTGTTATTAATATGGCTCCTGCCGATATTAAAAAGGAGGGGTCGGCATACGATTTACCCATTGCAATTGCCATACTTGCTGCCTCAGAACAGATTAGCAATCATAGGCTAAATGATTTTGTAATGATGGGTGAATTGTCATTAGATGGTAGCATAAAGCGAGTAAAAGGAGCCCTGTCTATGGCTCTTAAAGCCAAAGAGGATAATTTCATAGGCATTATTGTTCCACTGGAAAATGTTATGGAAGCAGCAATTGTTGAAGGCATTGATGTTTATGGATTTAGCCATATTACAGAAGTTATGGCAATGCTTAATAATGACACGAAAGATGGGCTTGTTGAACTAAATGCTGACGATCAATTATTGAAATTAAACACATACACCTTCGATTTTGAAGATGTGAAGGGGCAGGAAAACATTAAGCGGGCTTTGGAAATTGCGGCTGCCGGAGGCCATAATGTTATAATGATTGGTCCTCCCGGATCTGGAAAAACTATGCTCGCAAAACGACTGCCTTCCATATTACCCCCCATGTCGATTGAAGAAGCGCTTGAAACTACTAAAATACACTCCGTGGCAGGTTTATTACCCAGCGATTCTTCATTAGTCTCGGCTCGACCTTACAGATCACCCCATCACACAATAAGTGATGCTGGCCTAGTAGGAGGAGGTACATATCCACAGCCGGGCGAAATATCATTGGCTCAAAATGGAGTGCTGTTTTTAGATGAGCTTCCTGAGTTTAAAAGGTCGGTTCTGGAGGTTATGCGCCAACCCATGGAGGACAGAATTGTAACTATTTCCCGTGCCCGAGTTACGGTTGATTACCCGGCAAGCTTTATGCTTGTTGCTGCCATGAATCCTTGTCCGTGTGGTTATTACAATCATCCCGACAAGGATTGCGTTTGCTCACCCGGAATTGTAAAGAGTTATTTGAATAAAATATCAGGCCCTTTGATGGACAGAATAGATTTACATGTTGAAGTAACCCCTGTTCCATTCAGTGAATTAGCCGACACAAAGGCTGGTGTTAAAAGTGAGATAGTCCGCCAACGGGTAATTAAAGCAGGTAAGATTCAAGAATTTAGATTCAAAGATCAAAAAAATATCCATAACAATGCCCAGATGAGCACTAAAGATTTAAGTATATATTGCCAATTGGATGAATCAGGCCGGAATTTATTAAAAATTGCGATGGAAAAACTAAGCTTATCTGCAAGAGCATACGACAGAATAATTAAAGTATCACGAACAATTGCCGATCTTGATAGTAGTGAATTTATAAAAACAGAACATCTGGCAGAAGCAATACAATACCGTAGTCTGGATAGGGAAAATTGGGGGCAATAGATGAGCATTAAACTTAAAATCTATTGATATATTAAGTTCATTCTGAAATTTAATTTGGTATAACTTTAATTGTCGATTCCAATCAAACAATAAAAACAAAAATAAATGAAATTGGTTTATAAGATATTACTAGCAGTTGTAGTTCCTGCTGCGATTATTTCAGTTTTTTTTATCTATTTCATATATAACCTACTGTATAACGAAGTTGAACAGCGATTTCTGTTAAACCTTGAAAACTCAACTGAAAATTACGCGACATTGATAAATGTTCGATTATCCAATGTTGCAGAGTTGGTTAATTATACTGCAAAAAAAATTGAAAAATTACCTAATCCGGGCATAAGTGAAATCAATGATATGATTATTGGAAATGTAGAATACGATTCATTGGTTTATGGATCCGCAATCTTTTTTGATTCTGCATTTTTAGGAGACCTCAGAAAATCATTTCAGTATGCCTATCGAGTGGATAGTGAAATAAAAACCGTTGAACTAAATAACAACAATAGTAAATACAAACAATATTTTAGTAAAAAACAGGATTGGTTAACAATTCCTAAAAGCACAAAAAAAGGAATTTGGACTTCGCCATATTTTGATGAAGGTATGTCGAACACTTTAATGATTACATACTCTACTCCATTTTTCGTTGGAGGTAAATTTGCAGGAGTAACTACTGTTGATGTTCAATTAGTAGATTTAAAAAAATTACTTCTGATAAATGAAAAAGAAATTGAGGGTGAATATGATCCCGATCTTTATATAATAAATACAACTGATAGTTTATTCATTTATACTGAAAGAGAAGATATTGTTGGTAACTTCATTTATAATGCAGCTAGTAACCCAAAATATTCAAAAGCAAATAGTATTTCTATTTTGGATTCAGTACTAATGATGAAAACAGGTTCAGGAATAGTTAAAGATTTATCTAATCATGAAACTTTTTTTTGCATTCTACGCTCCAGTTACTTGCGCAAGCTGGATGGCCGTTAACATCATAAGCGCATCTAAAACCGAATCTTATGTAAATGCATCTATATATACAATAATACTCTATATGTCGTTATTTATTGCTGTAATAGTTGCCCTAATATATTTCACAAGTAAAATTATTACCAAACCTATTTCTAGTTTAAGCGACCTTACTGTTGCGATATCAAGGGGAAATTATACCAAAGAAATAAATATTAAACGAAATGATGAAATTGGTACTCTTGCTAACAATTTCAATCATATGATAAACGAAGTTGAAAAAAGAGAATCGGCATTACAGCAAAGTAATATTTCATTGGAAAAGGCAAACATTAAACTTCAGAATCTGGATAATGCTAAAAATGATTTCCTTCAATTAATAAGTCATGAAATTAGAACTCCCCTTAATGGGATAGTTGGCTCAACATATTTTTTAGATGAAATGATTGTAGATCCTGAACTTAAGGATTTTGTGGATATGCTTAAAGAGTCTGTTGATCGTTTAGATCACTTTTCAAAAATGGCACTTAATATAACCCAGCTTCAAACCATGGGTGATAAACTCCAGTTTTCTCCAATAGTTGTTATAGATGTAATTAAAAACGTTATAGATGAGCTTCATGAAGAAGTCAGCAACAAAAAACTAAGTGTTATTATAGAAAATAACTCAACTAATAAAATTCTTGGTGATAACGAATCCTTACAAAAATCATTTTATGAAATTGTAAAAAATGGAATAGAACATTCCAAGGAAAACGAAAAGATTAATGTTAATTTATCGGATGATGGAGACAAAGTAGTTGTGGCATTTACTAACAAAGGGGATACCATTGATCCAACAAAAATTGACGAAATTAATGAACCATTCATTCTCGGAAAAAATCATTACGATAAAAGTACCGGGCTCGGGCTTGCCTACGTTCAATTATGTTTAAATATCCACAAAGCTAAAATGAAAATTGACAGTAACGAAATTGCTACTACTTTTACACTCATATTTGATGCAAAATTATAAGGCAATGAATGAGATAAACCACAGTCTTAAGGAACTCAACAAACTCAATACCGGCACCTTAATGGAGCAATTAAGTATTGAATATACAGAAGTGGGAGATGGCCTATTAACAGCACGAATGCCAGTAAATGAAACAACATTTCAACCAGATGGAATACTGCATGGTGGTGCTAATCTGGCATTAGCTGAAACCGTAGCAGGATTAGGGTCGGCCTTATTGGTTGACCTTAAAAAGTATTCGGTAAGAGGTGCTCAGGTAAGTGCTAATCATATTGGCAGTACCAGTACGGGATTTGTTTATGCAACTGGTAAAATTGTCCATCAAGGTAAAAACACTCATGTGTGGAATATTGATATAAGAGACGAAAAAAACATACTATTATCCACATGCAGAATCACCAACTTAATTGTGAAAAAATGAAAACTAGTATACTAGACTTACCAGAAATATTGATAAAAAAGGGACTTCCTTTTGCTATTTATAGTTTTCCCGGTAAAAGGAACTTCAATCTGGTAATTCAAAAAAATAATATCCTGGATGAGATAAATATAATTGATATAAATACAGTAAATGGATTTGTACTTGCCAACTTTAACAGTGCCAAAACAGGGCTAGCCAATTATATTAAACCTGATTTTTTTTTAACAGAAAATGATGACCTGGATCAGGTGCAGAGTTTTTTACAAAATACTGATATTAAAAATGATACGCATTTAACAGACAATAATAACATTTCAGAAAAAGAATACTTAAGCAGAGTTGAGTATCTTGTTTCAAAAGTGCAAACTAAAGAATTAAAGAAAATTGTATTTAGCAGGGTAATCAGCAAATCTGTAACAAATCAAATAGTGCTATCGAAGTTTCTTGGTGAACTGAGAAAAAAATACAGGGGCGCATTTGTAAATCTTTTTCATATTCCCGGGGTTGGTACTTGGTGCGGTGCATCGCCAGAAACATTATTTAAACTAATTGATGACCATTACTATAGCGACTCTTTGGCTGGAACAAGAATAGTTTCAAACGATAAAGAACCTGACTGGTCAAACAAGGAGCATGAAGAACAACAGATGGTTTCTTCTTTTATTGAATCGGTTTTGTCAGAACTTGGCGTTAAAAAATACGAGAAAATTGGACCAACAAATTCCAAAGCCGGTAATCTTTATCATATTCTCACAACATACAAAATACCAAAAAAAGTAATCGGCCAAAATGCTGGTAAAGTTATTGCTGGGTTACATCCAACACCTGCTGTTTGCGGATTACCAAAAGCAGAGGCGTTTCATATGATCCAAAAAGCAGAACAACATCAAAGAAGATATTATTCTGGTTTCATTGGCCCTTGGAAATTAAACGGTCAATCACAATTATTTGTAAACCTGAGATGTGCTGAGCTCGGTAAAAACAAAATAAACATTTATGTTGGAGGTGGTTTAACCGCATCTTCTATTCCAGAAGATGAATATCAGGAAACAGTATACAAATCTCAAACTTTATTGTCGGTTGTGGAAAATTTATAGAGATTTGCACTATGACATCTGACAAAAAGAACATAAGCCTGCTTGCTGATTTGTTTGTAAAAAGCGGACTTTCAAATATAGTAATTTCACCCGGATCCCGTAATGCCCCAATTATTATAAGTTTTGCAAATCGACCTGAAATTAAAGCTTTTAGTATTGTTGATGAACGAAGTGCTGCATTTTTTGCATTGGGGCTTGCGTTACAGACTAATAAAACTGTTGCCATTGCGTGTACATCAGGCAGTGCTCTATTAAACTATGCATCAGCAATATCCGAAGCCTACTATCAAAAAATCCCATTACTTATACTTACAGCCGATCGCCCCCCAAATTTGATTGATATTGGTGATGGGCAAACCATAAGACAAAATAATGTGTTCGCCAATTACATAAAGAAAAGCTATCAATTACCATTAAATTTAGATACAGAGAATGACTTTAAATCTGCAGAAGAAATAATTAATAAGTCATTATATGAATGTAATAGTCCCCAACCGGGACCGGTTCATATTAATATTCCATTCGACGAACCAATTTATGGCACTACTGAAGAGCATATATCAGGTAGGGTGATGGATAACAAGAAAGCGCATGCTGTTATCTCTGAAAATAAAATTAAAGAAATCGCTGAACATTATAATTCATCTGAAAAGATAATGATTATTGTTGGTCAAATGAGGCCAGTTAGTGAGCTAAACAACATCCTTTCAAAGTTATCAAAACAAAGCAATACCATAATATTAACAGAAACTACATCAAACGTTTTTAACGGAAGTTTTATCAATACAATCGATAATATTGTTTCAACTATTAGCGACAAAGATGTTGACTCGTTTAAACCAATTATAGTTATTAGTATTGGGGGACAGATTGTATCGAAAATGATTAAGAATTTTTTGCGTAAAAACAAACCAAATATACATTGGCATATAAGTCCATCAGGAGAAAATATGGACACATTTTTCAGTCTTACGGAAGTATTAGAAAATGATGAAGTTAACTTTTTTAATTCGTTGGAGAAAAAACTTATGCCAATTAACAGTAGCTATAAAAATATATGGTCAGATAGAAAAAATCAAATAAATGTAAGAAAATGTGAATATTTATCAAAATGTGAATATTCTGACCTAATTGTATTTGATGAGATTTTAAATAGTTTACCTGATGATAGTATACTTCATCTTGGCAACAGCACACCGGTAAGGTATTCGCAACTTTTTGGAAGCAAAGAAAATATCAAATACAATTCGAATAGAGGTGTTAGCGGTATTGATGGTCAAATATCTACTGCTGCCGGATACTCATATAATTCAAATAAATTTAACATATTGATTACAGGGGATCTGGGCTTTTTTTATGACTCCAACGGGCTTATGAACAAATACTTAAGCCCGAATCTAAGAATTATAGTTATCAATAACTCTGGAGGGGGAATTTTCAGGTTTATTCCCGGGCCTGATACCACTCCAAATCTGGAAGAATTCTTCGAAGCAAAACATCAGTGGAGTGCTGAATTTATTTGTAAGGCTTTTAATGTGAATTATATTAAGTCTGAAAATATTGAAGAACTCCGAAAGCAAATACCCACCTTTTTAAGTTTAAAAAACCAATATCCGGCTGTTCTTGAAATTTTCACTCCTGCTGAAAATAATGCTAAGATATTACGTGAATACTTTAGGTTCATTAAAGAATAAACCATAAAAATATTATGGTTCGTCCCGATTGCAATGCTATTCCAAATAGGTTTTAAATACCTTTGTAAGAGTTTTCAGGATTCCCCCTGGAAATAAAATTGTGTGGAAAATGGAACAACTGGAAACCAAAAAGCCGAAAGAAATAGTACTTTCTTTATTAGAGTCGAATAATGTTGTTGAACTAACCAATTATATTGAAACTCTTGCTTCGGGAGATATTGTCTACCTGATGAGCAGGCTTAACAAAAAAGACCAACATAAGTTACTTACTACTTTAAGCCCATTAAATGCAGCAATACTGATTGAAGAATTGCCGGATGTTCAATCAGCAGATATTATCGAAGATATGGATGCTACTGATGCAGCAGCCATTATTAACCTAATGATGAGCGATGATCGTGCCGACCTTATGATGGAATTAGACGATGATGATGCCGAAGCGATTTTAACAGAAATGAAACCTTCTGAGGCAGCCAGTGTAAGGAAAATGATTGAATATGATCAGGATACGGCAGGGGGATTAATGATCACAGAATATTTCAGGTATTACGAATCAATCACAGTAAAAGCTGTTATTGAAGATCTTAGAATAAATGCTGAAAAATATAAGTATTATCATGTAAGATACATTTACGTAGTATCAAGGAAAAATGAGTTTATTGGAGTACTGCAAATGCAGGATTTATTACTTGCCAATCCAAATAAAAAGCTATCGGAAATTGTTATTAAAACTGTAATGGCTATTAATGCTAATGCTTCGTTAGATGAAGTAGTCGACCTTTTTGACACTTATGACTTTTACGGATTCCCAATTGTTAATGATAATAATAAACTGATTGGGGTTCTTAGAAGAAAAAATGTAATGGAGGCAGTAAATGAACGTGCCGCGTTTGAACATTTGGAATCACAAGGTATTGTTGGTGGTGACGAATTACGGACAATGCCGGTAATGTTAAGGTCTAAGCGACGCCTTTCATGGTTATCCGTAAACATTATTCTAAATATTATAGCAGCAAGTGTAATTGCATTTTACCACAATACAATTAGTGAAGTTATTGCTCTTGCAGTATTTCTTCCAATTATTTCTGACATGAGTGGGTGCTCAGGTAACCAGGCAGTTGCTGTGAGTATGCGCGAACTATCGCTGGGGGTTATTCGTCCAACAGAAGTAATAAGGGTATGGTTTCAGGAAGTAAGTGTAGGATTAATTAACGGTGTTGTACTTGGTTTGCTGATTGGCATCGCTGCTTACCTGTGGAAAGGAAACTTCTACCTTGGATTAGTGGTTGGAGGTGCTTTGGCTATTAATACCGTAATTGCTGTTTCTATTGGCGGTACAGTCCCATTATTACTTAAAAAAATGAATGTTGATCCTGCCCTGGCTTCCGGACCAATCCTGACTACAATTACAGATATGATTGGTTTTTTTCTGGCATTAAGTTTTGCTACTTTAGCACTTAGTGAATTAAGGGGACTTTAGATTTTACTCTTCCAAAAATATGTTTTTAAGACCAAATGAGCATACTAAACTTACTATATTAGGCCTAATTTAGTATGTTGACTTACTTTTTTAAGCCTGATTTAGTATGTTGACTTGCTTTTTTATGCCTAATTTAGTATTTTTGAAATCACTTGATATACCTATAACTGTAAATTACCAGAAAAATATACATATGAAAAACAGGAATCCCATTAAGTTTTTTAATATCCTATTGATTTTTATAGGATTAAGTTTTTGTACAAATGCAAATTCGCAAACTGTCGTACAATGGTACACATCAATGGGCGATTTCAGGGCGCAGTTACGCGAGGATTTGGTACCCATGACAGCACAGAATTTTATCGACCTTACCAATGCAGAATTTTATGATGGGCTTATATTTCATAGGGTAATTATTGATTTTATGATTCAGGATGGTTGTCCTAACGGCAATGGAACCGGAGGACCGGGATACACCTTTGATGATGAATTCCATCCCGACCTCCGCCATGATGAACCCGGAATACTTTCGATGGCAAACTCAGGCCCCAATACTAATGGTTCACAATACTTTATAACTGTGGTTCCAACCGATTGGCTTGATGATGTTCACTCAGTTTTTGGAAAAATAATTGATGGTATGGAAGTGGTTTATGCCATAAGCGAAGTTGAGACAAACAGCAATGATAAACCACTAATAGATGTTGTTATTGACAGCATAAGGGTTGTGACAGGTGATCCCGCAATTACCCTAACTTCCCCTATAGCCGGTTCTAAATTGAATGGTTATACTGTAAATCACATTACCTGGGATAGTGAATTTATTGCTGATGTTAGAATCGAGTTCTCATCAGATAACGGACAAACATGGGAAGATATCGTGGACACAACCTCGGCCAACACAAGATCATATTTATGGCCGGCAACAAATATTATTTCAACCGAGTGCTTAATAAAGATAAGCGATGTTGCTAACCCTGATATTTTCAGCATTACAGAAACACCATTTACATTATGCAGATTAGACTTATTATCCCCAAATACAACCAGTCTTTACCGTGTGGGAACACCTGTTGAAGTTACCTGGGATAGTGAGTTGGTTGGTGATTTAACTCTATCCTACAAACCATGTTTGGATTGTGACTGGATAATAGTAGAAGAAAACATTCCCGTTGACAGTAATTCATACATGTGGACTCCGGAAGTAGCAACCATGTGGTGTAAGGCACAGTTAAGCGAAACATTATTTCCTGATGTCACCGACGAATCCTCAAGTTTCTTTTTTATTTTCCGGTTGGATTTAACATCACCTGAAGGTGGAGAAAACCTGGCCGGGCAAAGCCAATTTGATATAGGTTGGGACAGTGAGATTATTAACGATGTTAAAATTGAATTTTCATCCAACAATGGACAAAGCTGGAGTACAGTGGTTTCAAGTGTACCAGCAGAGGATAGTATATATCAATGGACTGTACCAAACATAAATTCCGATGAATGTTTTATTAAGTTAACGTCTCCGGGTATACCCGACAAATACTCCATCAATGAACTACCATTTTCAATTTATCATACTGTAGGTATCGAAAATCTTATAAACTCAGATGTATCCGAACTTAAAATATTTCCAAACCCTGCATCTGAAAGTATAACCATTTCATTGGAAAATAGGAAGATTCAAGGAGCGCAAGTTAATATTTACAACTCCAACAGCCAAGTGATGTTTCATACCTCTCATAATTCTTTACAATCTATTTCCGTTGACTTGAGGAATTGGGGAAGTGGTTTGTATGTTGTTTTGGTCAGGGGAACAAATGGTTCGTTTTCCAAAGCGACTTTTGTTGTGGAGTAGGTGTTTATTTGTACTTTAAAATGTACCTGACGAGCATCTTGTCTAACCTATATTAAATGATAGTTTTATTCCCACAATAATCATCCCCGTTCCCATGATGGCCAGAATTAGCCCCATGAGTTTGCCAATAACCTTTATGATATTGTTGCCCAGCTTTTTGACAATGATATCGCTCATGGTAAACGCCCAATAGGTCAACAGAAGCATGATTGCGAAGATGATTATTACAATGCCAATATGCAAAAACGATCCATCGGTAATGTTGTTCATGGCGGTAACAATGGTTCCAGGACCTGCTATGATGGGAATGGCCAAAGGAGAAATGGCGATTCCTTCATCCGGGACTTCTTCACCGGTGCTGTGGACTTTTGATGAGTTCGACATCAGCATTTGAAATCCCACATAAAAAATAAGAAAACCTCCGGTAATTTTGAAAGCCGGTATGGTGATGTCAAAAAGCTCAAAAATATATTTCCCCATGATGACGAAGGCAACCACGATAACAAAAGCTGTAATACAGGCCTTGCGGGCAATTCTCTTCTTTGATTCTTTGTTGTTATCAGCCGTAAGCGACAAAAAAACAGTTGTCATGGAAATGGGATTTACCATGGCAAAGAATCCAGTGAATACAGTGATGGAATAGGTAAGGAGTTCGTTCATGCAGCAATAAATTGATTTATAATGTATGAAATAGAATCGCAAGGCGAAAATATACAAATTCTCCGTATCTGACAGGCATTTGTTTTCACTATAAATTTATTGGTTCTAGGATTCAAATCTGTTATCTAAGCCATATTCAAGTCAATAAGAATTGAATTTCTATGGTTTTTTCCGATATCAGACTCAGTACAATTCTTCTGGTTTTAATTTCAAACCTTTGTTTTGTAGTGCAATTGTACCAACCCTTTCTCAAACTATTTACTGTTAACCAGCTGTAATTTTTGTTCAAATTAGCCTTCCTTGAATAGCCGGATTCCATCTTCCAGAAGAATAGGGATAAAAGAAATAATATATTCGTCAATGAGTTGATTGCATTGGAGTTCGTTTGCGATTTCTGCACCCCTATCGCAGTATATATCCTTGCCCGGATTGCGTTTTAATGCATATTCCGGGTTGAGATTATAAACCCTAATTAATACAAAAAAAGTCCCCGCAGAGAGTCTCTTTGGGGAGGAGGTATTAGCTTGGCTAATAACCTGAGCTCGGCGTAAGCTTTGCACATAGCATCATATAATTTTTCCAAAAACGAACTTAAATTTCTGAAGGACTATCTGGATAATTCGAGGCAATTTAAGGAAGATTTTGGGAAAATTATCGATGTCCTTTCAGGAAAAGTCACAAATTAACCATCTTTGAACCAAAAAAACATCGAAATAGATTACTATTTATCAGTTTTTTTTGCCCAAATCTGGCAAACTTGTGACTTTCTATGTAGGAAATCTTACACCGAACTCAGGTTAATACCCTATATGTTGAGAAAATTATTATTATTTCTTGGTTCTTCTATTTTGTACTGGCAATTGTTCTATTACATGATTGAATAACTATCACTGTTGGGATATCGTCAATATATTCTTCTTCCTGGAAACTGAAGTCTTGAGTTACAGCATCAGTAAATAAACTTGTATGATCATCAATAAAAACAGGTATGTCATCGATGTATTCTTCTTCATCAAATGAAAAATCTACTTCAATTGCTTTTTCATATGTAAGTTGATTTATTACTTCTTCAACATTAAACGGAATGTCATCAATATAGCTTTCTTGATCAAACTCAATACCGTTTGCAAAAATATTTAGAGATAGTAGTAGGGCTGCTAAGAGTAGTGTGGTGGATTTAGTAGAAGTTTTCATCGTTTTTTTAATTTATTGTGATTAATTATGAAGCAAAAATATGCCCAATATTGGCTCATGTAAACTACAATTAGGTGAGGAGCATCGAAAATTCGGTAAACGGCGATAGTTTAGTACTATTCCGGTGAATGGTGAAAAAGACAGTCTATTAATAGCCACAAAAAAAGCGCACAACAATCTGTAATGCGCTTTTTTATATGGTTAGAACTTACTATAAAGCAGCCAGAGCCTTATCATAATCCGGCTCGTCAATAATTTCAGGAACCTGTTGTGTGTAAACAATTTTACCTTCTTCATCAATAACAACAACAGCTCTTGATTCAAGTCCGGCCAATGGACCATCAACTATTTCTACACCATAAGCTTTTCCAAACTCACCTGTTCTGAAATCACTCATATTGTGAACATCTTCAAGTCCTTCTGCGCCACAAAAACGTGCCTGAGCAAAAGGGAGGTCTTTTGAAATGCAAAGAACAACAGTATTTTCCAAACCTGAAGCTTCCTGATTGAATCTTCTTACCGAAGCCGCGCATGTGCCGGTATCCAAACTTGGAAAGATATTAAGAATTACTTTTTTGCCTTTGTAGTCTGATAAGCTTCCTTCTGATAAATCATTTTTTACCAAAATAAAATCGGGTGCTTTTGTACCTACTTCTGGTAGGTTTCCGATTGTGTTTATTGCGTTTCCTTTTAATGTTATTTGTGCCATATAATACTATGCTTTTATGATTAATTATGGTGCAAAAGTAGTTCAATTTAGAATATTTCTTAATAATATTTCGATTTAAATGAAAATTACTTTAGCCTGCATTTAATGATAATACTTAATTTGCACCCATCAAAAAATTACATGAAATGAAGAATCATATTAAAATATTAATAATCATTTATTTTCTTTATTCGCCCTTTTTATTCTCCTGTACAAATCTGTTGGTTACAAAAGGTGCATCCGCAGATAGTGCAACATACTTGGTTTATTTAAATGATGGCGAGTGGCTTTATCAACTAAATCAAACAGATGCCAAGGATCATAATATTAGTGATTCATTAATATACACAAGTATGAGTGGCACTAAATTTAAAGTTCATCAAGTACAGCATACAAATGCTATTATTGGATTTCAAATGAATGAATATCAGCTGGCCATAGGAGAAACAACCTTTTTAGGGAGAGAAGATTTGTGGGACAAGGGCTTGCCGCTTAAGTATTGGGAACTTATGGAGTTGGCTTTGTTAAGGGCAAAAACAGCCAGAGAAGCGATAGAGGTGATAACAACTCTTGTTGATCAATATGGTTATGGTAGTGAAGGCGAATCATTTTCTATAGCTGACCCTAACGAAGCCTGGATACTTGAAATGATAGGAACCGGTGGACAGGGTAGTGCTGTTTGGGTAGCCCGAAAAGTTCCTGACGGAATGATTGCCGCTCATGCAAATCATGCACGAATTGGAGAGTTTCCTTTAAATGATCCGGAAAACTGTTTGTATTCAGATAATGTAATTTCATTTGCTGTTGAAAAAGGTTATTATGACTCTTTATTGGGCAAGCCTTTCGAATTTAATAATATTTATGATCCTCCATCGAATGAACATATAAAATATACTGAATCACGGGTTTGGAGTATTTATAACAGGGCTGCACCTTCTCTTGATTTGTCGATTGATTTTAATAGGGGAGTAGCTGGTGCTGAAAGATACCCATTGTTTATAAAGCCAGATAAAAAGTTGAATTTACAAGATGTATTCTCCCTTGTGAGAGATCATTACGAAGGAACTGAACTGGACATGACCGAAGGACCGACCGCCGGGCCCTTTGGAAACCCAAATCGTGTTCGTCCACTAGGCTGGGAGATTGATTCTGTTAAATATTCCTGGGAGCGCGCAATATCAACATATAACACAGCTTTTTCTTATGTTGCTCAGCTTCGGAATTATTTACCAAATGAAATTGGTGGAATTGCCTGGTTTGGAGTTGATGACACATATACTTCTTGCTATTTCCCAATTTATTGTAGTGTTACGGAAATCTCCTTGCCATTTGCTACGGGCGATATTAATAATTACTCGCGTGAGTCGGCCTGGTGGGCATTTAATTTTGCTGCCAATTATGCAAATACTCGTTATGGTGATATAGTAGTTGATATTATAAAAGAACAACAAGAATTAGAGAATTTATTTGTTGCACAACAGGACTCGATTGAAAATATTGCTATTGCACTTGATAGTAATTCCAGAATAGAATTTCTAACCCGGTATTCAGATGCGATGGGCAAACTTGTGCACTGGAAGTGGGTTAGTCTTGGTGACAAACTAGTCACTAAATATAATGATGGTTACATTAAAGATGACCAAAATAGAATAAAAACTGTAGGATATCCCAAAGAATGGCTTGAGTTAATTATTAATAAGGATGCTGATAAATATAAAATAGCTAACTAGTTATTTTTCAATGTATATAACGTCTGTGTTGGGAATGCAAACTCAAGCTTGTTTTCATTAAATCGTTTTAGTACTTCCATATTAACATCATTCATTGTGTCATAAATATTTGCCCCTTTTTTGATGTAATAGATATATCTGATATTGAGAGCAAAATCGCCAAAAGAGGTGAAAGAAGTAACGGTTTTGCTTTCATCAATATTTGAATTTCCCCCACTAATTTTTTTTAATATACCCATGGCTAGCTGCATGTTATCAGGCGTTGTGTCATAGGTAAGACCCAAATCGACAGTTGTCTTACGGCCATCTTCCATCGAAACATTTATAATTGCATCATTTGCTATTGAGCCATTTGGTAATGTTACCATTCTTCCGTCAAGAGTTTGAATTCGGGTGCTTCGAACCCCAACTTCTTTAACAATTCCCTCATATCCCTGAGCAATTATACGATCATTAATGGTGAATGGCTTATCGGTAAATAATATAAACCCTCCAAAAATATGTGATATTGAATCTTTGGCGGCAAGGGCAAATGCAAGGCTACCTATTCCTAATCCGGCAATTAGCGCAGTGACATCGTAACCTGCATTATTTAATCCTACTACAATGGCAAGAATCCAAATAGAAATAGAAATAGATTTCCGTACAATAGGTAACAATTGGTCGTCAAGATCAGTTTCTGTTTTTGCCACCAGAGGGGCAAGATATTCATCAATAAAGGCATTGAAAAGCCTAACAATTAACCATGCGATATTAAATGTGATTAAGAAATAAAATGCATGACCTATAATACCATAAAACCAATCTGTTAATGTGAGCATGTTTAATCCGTACCAAACACCTGTTATGATAATTGCAAACACAACTGGTTCTTCTACTTCATCGATAATAATATCATCTAATTTATTCTTTGTTCGTTTTGTGAACTGCTTAATAAATTTGGAAATTAAAAAATATACAAGCTTTGAAAGTAGTATGGATGCAATTAATATAACAAGAGCCAATGCCCATCCACCAATGGTGTTGCCATAGTAAGTTTTCTCCAGGAATTCCATCATTAGATAGTTATTGGTTTGAATTGCAAAATTATTAAATATTGCTTTAAAAATAATTTATCTTTACCTCTCACTAAAATCCTAAAAAAATGAATTCAAATTCTTATGCAATTAACTGGTGGGTATTAGCCTTTAATGGGTTAATTGCCCTATTATTTGGTTTAATGGCTATTTTCTCTCCTCTCGACACGCTTAAAGTTATTATTATGTACTTCGGCATTGTAATGCTTATTGTGGGAATTGCCATGCTATTTGGGGTATATTCAAGTATGAAAAATAAGCTGAATTATGGTACTGATCTCATTAGCGCATTGGTTACAATTGCACTTGGTATTGTGCTTGCATTTTTTACTGAAAAAACACTACAAATTTTCGTGATAGTTATTGGAATATGGGCTATTATGCTTGGAATAGGGCAGTTGTTAATTATGAAAGACCTTGAATCTAAAGGAGACAAAAAGTTTTTGCTTTATAGTGGTTTATTTACCCTGGTATTTGGCGTATTGCTTTTCTTTAATCCATTTGCTCTAGCATCAATTTTCGTTGTTATAGCAGGAGTAATGTCGACAATAATAGGATTGGTACTTATATCATTTGCCTTTAAGCTGAAGAATCTATAGTGGTTATTGGAAATTGGTTACTGGTCACTTGTCATTAGTCACTTGTCATTGGGGAAGTTAATAGTAAATAACCAATTATCCAATTACTAATCAGTCAGTTAACCAATTAACCAGTTGTCCAATTACCAATAACTAAAACTTTATATCCAATATCCTAAGCTGTAGAGTTGTATTACCAAGCCACGTGTTTTCGTCGATGTGGTAACATATTTGGAATGGCTTCCCCTTTTCCATTTCTTCCAGATGGTGCCCCTGATTAAAGGCAATTGCAGGAATAGGATTTCCTGTTCTGTCGGGATGTACTACCGAGAATTTTAAATGTTTATTATCCTTTTTGCCAACATGTTTGGCATATCCGGTATCAATAACATTGCTAGTTTGGAAAACTGGAGACATATTACCTGGTCCAAAAGGAGCAAATTGTTTTAGTATCTTATAAAATTTGAAATTAATATCGCTAATGTATAACTCAGCATCAATCTCAATTTCCGGGATTAACATATCGTCGGTAATGTTTTTATCGGCATAATCTTGAAACTCCGTTATAAATTGATCAAAATTTTCAGGTTTAAGAGCCAGCCCGGCGGCGTAAGTATGTCCCCCAAAATTCTCTAATAAGTGATTGGTTGAGTCGATGGCATCATAGATGTCGAAATTTTTAACCGACCTGGCCGATCCGGTAATTAAACCATCGGCTTTTGTTAGTACTATTGTTGGCCTATAATATTTGTCAATTAATCGTGAAGCAACAATACCCACAACACCTTTGTGCCAATCTTCGCGATAAACAATTGTAGCTTTTTTATTGCCAATATCAATATCTTCATCTAAAATTTGAAGAGCATCTTTAGTTATATTGCTATCAAGCTCCCTGCGTGTTGTATTTAAGTCGTTAATTTGTTTTCCAAGTTTTGCAGCATATTCCACGTTGTTACTAATCAATAATCTCACCGAATCAGTTGCACTATCAATTCTTCCGGCAGCATTAATACGCGGTCCAAGCAAGAAAACAAGATCGCTTACGGTTATACTCTTCTTAAAATAATGTTCGGTACCAAGTGTAATTTTTTTATCAACTCCTGCCGATTTGAGCATATATTTTACACCTATACGTGGATTTTTATTGAGATTTTTTAATCCATAATATGATAAGATTCTGTTCTCTCCAGTCATGGCAACCACATCAGCAGCAATGCTAATGGCAACAAGGTCGAGATAACAATATATTTTCTCAACCGAGGCTTCTGATTTCATAGTAAGAGCCTGAATTAATTTAAAACCAACTCCTGCTCCCGACAGATCCTTAAACGGATAGTTGCAATCATCCTGCTTGGGATCGAGTACGGCAACAGCATCTGGTATAACATCACCGGGTCGGTGATGGTCACCAATGATAATATCCAGACCTTTCTTTTTTGCATATTCTACCTTTTCAACAGCCTTAATACCACAATCGAGAGATATAAGAAGTTTATACTCATTTTCAACAGCAAAATCGATTCCTTTGTAGGATATTCCATATCCTTCCAGGTATCTGTCGGGTATGTAAAAATCAACTTTTTTGTGGGAGTTTTTCAAAAATGAATAAACGATGCTAACGGCGGTTGTCCCATCAACATCATAATCGCCATAAACCATTATTTTTTCGCCCAGTTCTTTGGCCAGTTCAATTCTTTCAACTGCCTTGTCCATATCCTTCATAAGAAACGGGTCGATTAAGCCGGAAAGTTGTGGGCGGAAAAATGAACGAGCCTCTTCAAATGTGTTAATTCCACGAAGAACCAGAAGTTCTGAAAGAACTTTGCCTATGTTAAGCTCTTTTGAGAGTTGCTCAACCACCTCTTTATCAGGCTTATTTTTAAGCACCCATCGCTTTTCCATACTAAAATTCTTTAGCTTGTAAAGATAGGTAAATATCGTCAATAAATACTTTCGATCAAATCAAATGTACTATAAGCAACTTATGAAACCTTAACGAAAGCACTAACAATGCGTTTAAAACATACACCTGTTGGAGTATAAAAAATTTGATAGAGGGTTATCTGCTAGTTATAAAATTAAAAATTAGCCCGCATTGCATCAACCGGATTTAGTCGTGAAGCCGACCAGGCAGGTATAAATCCTGAAACAAAACCAATAAGTGCCGAGACGAGTATCCCAAGAGCGATATTTCCAAATGTAAGGATCAATTCAAAATTAAACATGGAGCTTACAACGTAGGTAAGAATATAAACTATTATCAAACCTACAATTCCCCCAAATATTGAAAGGAAGATGGCTTCGAATAAAAACTGAAACAAAATGAAATAGTTTTTAGCACCAAGTGATTTTTGTATGCCAATTTGATTTGTGCGTTCTTTAACCGAAACAAACATTATGTTAGCAACACCAAATCCTCCAACCAGAAGCGAGAATCCTCCAATTATCCAACCAACCATTGCAATAACCGCAAACAACTGATCAAAGCCTTTATTGATAATATCTGTTTCATTTAGCGCAAAGCTATCGTCAGCCGATGGCGGTAGTTTCCGTATTGAACGCATTATTCCTGTTAATTCATCCATCATTTGCTCGTTACTTACATTAGGTTTGGCCATAACGATAATTGTGGATCCAAGTCGCCTGAAATCCAATACTTTTTGTGCATACTTTGCCGGAATAATAATCCAGTTGTCTTTCGAATCACCAAAAACCCCTTCGCCTTCCTTTTTTGATACACCTATTACATCTAGTTTACGCCCGAATACTTTAATGCTACGACCAACAGCATCCTGGCCATCAAAAAGGCCTTCAGCAATATCGGCACCAATTATTGCAATGTTTCTTCCACTGTGCGACTCACTGGGAGTAAAAAACCTACCCTCTTGCAGGTCGAATGGCATAACCTTGGTATAATCATGCGAAACAGCAACAACAGGTACATTTTCAATGGAGTTGTTACCATTATAAATAGTTCGTGAAACACTTACCATAAAGGCAGAAGCCTCAACGGTATTTGATCGTTTCATTATTTCTTCTACTTCCTTTAGCTTTGGCTCCGGACGCTGGTAATACTTCCACCAAGGATAATCGCCACCCATGGCCCATGGCCACTTTTGGATAAAAATAACATTGTTCCCCAGAGAATTAATTTCACTTTTAATGGCATTTTCCAAGCTGTCGAACACAGTAAATACTGAAATTATTGAGAATATCCCGATGGTAATTCCAAGTAAGGATAAAAAAGTACGTACCTTGTTAACCACCAGCGCATTTGTGGCAAATAACAAGCTCTCTATTATTAGTTTAATTGTTTTCAATTGGATTATTCTTCCTGTTTTTCAAAATTCGTAAAAATATGTATGTAAAAGTATAATAAGTTTTAATTAAATCATGTTATTTTGCAACTACGTATTCTTTTTGTCAGAAATTACCAAAATCAACTGTAGATGAAAAAAATTAAAACAGCATTAATTTCCGTTTTCAATAAAAGCGGACTAGATATTCTGCTTGAAAAACTTAACAAACTTGAAGTAACATTTATTTCTACCGGAGGAACACATGATTACATCCTTAGCCAAGGATATGAGGCGACTACGGTAGAATCTCTTACTACATATCCTTCAATTTTGGGAGGTAGAGTTAAAACATTACACCCAAAGGTAATGGGAGGAATACTTGCCCGTGGCGATAATGATAGTGATAACCATCAGTTAAAAGAATATGATATTATTCCCATCGACCTTGTGATTGTTGATTTATACCCTTTCGAAGATACTTTACTGGCAACAGATAATGAAGGAGAAATAATTGAAAAAATCGATATTGGCGGAATAACACTTATCAGGGCTGCTGCAAAAAATTTCAAAGATGTGCTTGTTGTTCCATCAGCGGAACTATATGGCCGTTTTGTTGAACTGTTAGAAAGCAAAGATGGAATTACTGATATCAACGACCGTAAGTATTATGCCGCAAAAGCATTCAACGTAAGCTCACATTATGATAGTGCAATTTTTAACTGGATGAATGCAGGAGAAATTGATTCGTTTAAACTAAGTATTGGAAACGGAATTGGTTTACGATATGGAGAAAATCCACATCAAAAGGGCTTTTTCTATGGTAATATGAATGAGGTTTTTGAACAGATTCATGGGAAAGCAATTTCATATAACAACCTATTGGATCTTGATGCGGCAATCAACTTAATCAATGATTTTGATGAAACAACATTTGCTGTTATTAAACACAACAATGCTTGTGGGCTGGCTTCACGCTCTAATTTAACCGAAGCATGGAATGATGCATTAGCCGGTGATCCATTATCTGCATTTGGTGGCGTACTTGTTACTAACAGAAATATAGATATGGCTACAGCCATAGAAATTAACAAGATTTTTTTCGAGATTATTATTGCGCCATCCTATGATGATGATGCACTGGAAGTATTAAAAGCTAAAAAGAATAGAGTAATTCTTGTTCTTAAAAACTCAAAGTTCGCTAATGTACAGTTCAGGTCACTACTTAATGGGGTTCTTGTTCAGGATAAAGATACAATCACCGAAGATTCCACCAACCTCAATACGGTTACAAAAATAACCCCATCCGAAAAAGAAATAGAGGACTTGTTATTTGCTAACAAGCTTGTTAAGCACACTAAATCGAATACGATAGTGCTTGCATACAATAAGCAATTGGTGGGTTCTGGTACCGGACAAACATCCAGAGTTGATGCATTGAAGCAAGCTATTGAAAAAGCACGTACCTTTGAACTCCCAATTGAGGGTGCTGTGATGGCTTCGGATGCGTTTTTTCCGTTTGGGGATTCCGTTGAAATAGCAAATAAAGCCGGAATAAAATCTGTTATTCAACCTGGTGGCTCAATTCGGGATAAAGAGTCGATTAAATATTGCGATGATCACGGGATGTCGATGGTAATGACAGGAGTGCGCCATTTTAAACATTAATACTGTTTGGATTACAAAAATAGAATGCTAAATAATCACTTTTGTTTTTTGATGTCTTAATCAGAAAAAGGAATAACTTTACAACGGTGAATTAGTGGCAAATTGATCAATTTTAAAACGATATATAAATAGCATATGGGACTGTTTTCATTTCTTACAAAGGAAATTGCAATTGACCTTGGAACGGCAAATACAATTATTATTTATAACGACAAGGTAATTGTTGATGAACCATCGATAGTTGCTTTAGAGCGTAATACGGGAAAAATTATCGCCGTTGGCAAAAAAGCCATGATGATGCATGGTAAAACACATGAAAACATAAAAACCATACGACCTTTGCGCGATGGTGTTATTGCCGATTTTCAGAGTGCCGAATATATGATTCGTGAAATGATCAAAATGATTGGCATAAAGAGTACGTTTTTCCCTCCTGCGTTAAGAATGGTAATATGCATTCCATCAGGGATAACCGAAGTTGAGGAGCGCGCTGTTAAGGATTCAGCCGAACAAGCTGGCGCAAAAGAAATTAAACTAATTCATGAGCCAATGGCCGCAGCAATTGGAATTGGAATTGATGTTCTGGAACCAACCGGGAATATGATAATTGATATTGGTGGAGGAACCAGCGAAATTGCTGTAATAGCACTTGGGGGAATCGTTAATAATACATCAATAAGAATTGCCGGCGATGATTTTAATGCAGATATTGAAGAATATATGCGTAAACAGCACAATATTATTATTGGCGAAAGAACTGCCGAACGAATTAAAATCGAGGTGGGAGCTGCAATTACCGAACTCGATAATCCTCCCGATGATTATGCTGTACATGGTCGTGATATGCTTACAGGTATCCCCAAAGAGATAATAGTAAATTATAAGGAAATTGCCAGTTGTTTGGATAAATCTATATCAAAAATAGAAGCTGCTGTTCTAAATGCTCTCGAAAAAACACCACCTGAGTTAAGTGCCGATATTTTTAGAACAGGTATTTATGTTGCGGGAGGTGGTTCGATGTTGAGGGGTCTGGATAAAAGACTACATCAGAAAACAAAATTGTCGGTCCATGTTGCCGAAGACCCATTAAGAGCAGTGGCAAGAGGAACAGGAATTGCTTTAAAAAATTATGATAAGTTTACATTCCTAATCAAATAATTCTTTAAATCAGCCCTTAAAAACAATGGAGAATGCGCAATCTTTTTGCTTTATTATGGAAAAATCAGTTTTTTGTTCTGTTTATTCTCCTTATTAGCATTTCATTATATTTACTTAGCCGCAGCTATTCATATCATGGCTCAATAGCTCATAATACCACTAGTGACATAAGCGGAAGTATTTTTTCAACATATGGTAATATTACAGATTATCTGTCACTTAAGGTAGATAATGATGTGCTTGCAGATGAAAATGCTATGCTTAAGAATATGCTTTCATCTTCATTTTTACAAACCGATACCCAATATATATACCGCGATAGCTTGTATAGGTATATCCCTGTAAAGATAGTTAGTAACAGTGTTTCGAAAAGAAACAATTTTATGCTGGTTAACAAAGGTAGTAAACATGGGATAAAAAAGGAAATGGGTGTAATTTCAACATTGGGTGTAGCCGGAGTTGTGGTTGGTGTATCCGAACACTATTCCACCATAATGTCGATGTTACACCAAAATATGCGTATTAGTGCACGAATTAAAAATAGTGGTCAGTTGGTAAATGTTATTTGGGATAAAACGGATTATTTATACGGGACAGTAATTGATATTCCTTCACACATAAGGTTGAATCAAGGCGACACAATTATCACAAGTGGAAATTCATTAATTTTTCCGGAAGGAATAATAATTGGACGAATAGAATCGCATAAAATTGACAGTAATAAAAATCTTAGTAAGGCAACAATGCGCTATATTACAGATTTTAACAGTATTAAGCATTTATTTATTATTGAAAATTTAATGAAAATGGAACAGGATTCGCTGATTAGCCAAATAGAGAATATAGATGAATAACGTTTTATTTAAAAATATAACTAGGTTTATTATTCTGATGCTTATTCAGGTATTGGTGCTTAATAACATGAACCTTGGCGGCTATCTAAATCCTTACATTTATATACTGTTCATATTGTTATTGCCTGCAAATATAAATCGAAGTTTTCTTTTAATTCTAGCATTTGGAACCGGTCTTACGGTTGATTATTTTGGAAATACTCTAGGTCTTCATGCTGCTGCATGTGTGGTGATTGCTTTTATGCGACCAGGGACTATAAATTTATTTTTTAGGAATTATGAATTTAATGGTAATGAAGAACCCGGACCATCATCAATAGGTTACAGAGGTTTTTTAAAATATGCAATATCTTTGATGTTTATTCATCAGTTGATCCTCTTTTATTTTGAGGTTTTTAGCTTTAGCAATTTCTTTTTTACGCTAAGTAAAGTACTTCTAAGCACTGTTCTAAGTGTTATATTAATTATGATTGCAGTATTATTAACAGGGAAAAGAAAAAAGAAGTAAATATAAGCTATTCAAGTTTATTTTATGCTGATGTCAAACGTTTTATAAAATTATCTTTTATTGGAATAACCAATCTAAATAATCCCTTCCCGAATACAGTTCATTATTAAATGTGCTGAATTATTCGAATTAGACTTTCTAAAGATATTTTTTTTATGCGTTTTTAAAGTATTATATGTAATAAATAATAATTCCGCTATTTCATTTGAATTTTTTCCTTCCGAAATCAGCTGGATAATTTTTAACTCTTGATTGGTAAATAATTTTCCGGTATCATTTTCTTCAAAAATAAGGTTGCATGGATCGAGTGCAAAATAAGATCGTCTGGTTTCACCTATAAAAGATATTTTATGGTCGATAGGAGTATTTAAATAAGTAATATCTGTGTGTACGCCTAGTACCTGCTGAATTTTTCCGTTTGTTGTTACATTGATTGCTTTTGCCTGATGTAATATTTTCTTATAATTACCACTTTGGTCTTTAAAACGGGTTACATATACAACCTTATAAAATGGAATGTCTTCCGGTGAAATTATGTTAAAAAGGAATTCTGAAGCAGCATTTTCTTTTTCGTACATTCTCGCCAAGTCATCAGGATGGTATAATGAAAAAAGTTTCTTTAAATTAAACTCATCAGGCTTAATTCCTAATACATCTCTTACAGATTCATGCACATAATCCATTTCAAGAGTTTGAAAATTAAAAACGTAATAATAAAAAGTCCCTGCTGCGAAGAACGAAGCTATATGATCAAATATATTTCTTAAATCTTCTTCTATATTGGGTTGAATAATTTTATTCTTAGTATCCCAAATATTTAGAACCTTTGCAATATCATTTTTTCTTATTTCAGTTGAGTCTTTCATACTATTAATTCGTAATCTTTGGTAACAATTGTGCTCATTTTTGCGATTATCTGGATTATCAGTTAGTTTCAATTATTAACTACAATAGCTTCACAAAATGAAAATCACACGAAGTTTTTTATAATTATCTATTTTTAAGAGTTAAAAATCTCTCTATCACAAAATTACATTATTTTTCGGAAAACATTACATATAGAACAATAAAACAAGTACTTATTTACCTAAATGCAACCCGCATCCTTAGCAAAAGCATGCCATATTAACATAAAATTAACAAAACTAGTAGTAAATATCACCCCGTGGGGGGATTGACAAGTGTGCTGTTTGTCAATATGTTTGCACTCATAAATAACACTATATCTTTTACTTAGGAAAATGTTTGTAAGGAGTTAACACAAAATAATATAAAAAAATTTGCGCAGCACTTTTTATAAGCCTTAATACAAGCGCCACTTTTGTTCAAATCATTAAAACTCTAAATAGAATGAATAAACTAATTATCACACTCACAATATTGCTTTCTAGCTTATCAATTTATGCACAGAATGCACGAACAATAGGTTACTTCCCAACCTATAGGTTTTATGCAAGTAATCAAATAGAATATTGTAAACTGACCCATTTAAATCTGTCTTTTGCAAATCCCGATAGTGATGGAAATATTATTATGCCACCAATCAGTTCTGTAATTTCAGATGCTTTAAATGACAATCCTAATATTGTTATTATGATTTCATTAGCTGGTGCTGCCTTATCGGCTCAACAGGCGAGTGATTGGTCAAATTTAATTGACATCCCTGCTAACAGACCTGCATTTATTATAAAAATTGTTGATTACGTTGTAGCCAATAATTTAGATGGTGTTGATGTTGATTTGGAGTGGGATCATGTTACAAGTGGCTACAGTGATTTTGTAATTGAGCTTAAAGCAGCATTGGACATAGAAGGAAAATTAATAACTGCTGCTCTACCGAATCAAACCCTATATGCAAACATTAATCAAAATGCCTTAGATGCTTTCGACTGGATTAACATTATGGCCTATGATGCAACTGGACCTTGGAATCCATCTTCACCCGGGCAACATAGTTCATATAGTTTTGCTCAAGACGGAATATCTTTTTGGAAAAACACTGTTGGTATTTCAGCCGATAGATTGAATTTAGGATTTCCTTTTTACGGGTATGAATTTGTTAATTCATCCACTGTGATTGCTGTTACTTATGAGCAAATGGTTAGCACGGACCCAAATTATGCTGATTTAGATAACGTTGGAAGCACATATTACAATGGAAGACCGACTATAGAATCAAAAGTAGCCTTAGCTAACAATGAAGTTGGAGGTATACTAATTTGGGAAGTGGGACAAGATGCATTCAATCAATACTCCTTACTAACGACAATTCATAATAAATACACATCTCTCGGAATGGTAACATCAGGTTTATGTGGTAATGAGGCTGCATCTACTACTGACTTTCAAGCTAAAAGCAAACTAACCATATTCCCAAATCCATCATCTGATTACTTGTTTATCTCAAATCTTAAAAAAGAGGAACATTACACCATACGGAATGTGTTAGGAAAATCATTCCTTCAAGGGTATGTTTCAGATAAATCCAAAATTGATATTGGTAATTTAATATCTGGAATCTACATTCTTCAATTTGACAATGGAATATCAATTAAGTTCATCAAAAAATAATACCATGAAAGAAAAGATACTAATACCCATTCTATTTTCTTTGTTAGTAATTGTAGGATGCAAAATGGATCTACGAACCATGTTTTGATATGTTAATATTAGGCAATGGTTCAGAGCCTTGGGAATATATTATACAAGTGTTGAATTTGATTGTGGACAGAGTCATGAAACACTACCAATTACATGTAACGAATCATCAATAATATTTCAGGACATGTTTATCAAAAACGATAAAGTTCATCTAGTTAACCGATCATTAATGTTCTGGAACCCAAATTAAATAATCTAAACTTAACTAATATCACAATGACTAAAAAAGCTTTAAACTACACATTCTTATTCCTACTACTAGGTAGCCTTACAATCACTAATTGGGGTTGTGAAAAAATATCTGGTGAAGAGGAAGAACCTGAAGGAACAATAACAGCTGAAAAATCAAGTGTAAAATCTGGTGAAGTAGCTATGCTAATTGCTGATTTTAATATTACTGATGGTTTACATGAGGCATCTTTTAATGATACGGTCATCGACTTAAATGCCATCGACAATGCTCTTTATTTTGTTGTGCCAAATGTTAACTCGGGATATCATAATATATTTGTTGATATTCAGGGAACTGAATTTATTGTGGAACTGAGTGTTATTGCCAACGTTTCTATTTCCGATCCTAATCAATATATTATAGATATTGAAAATGAAATCATTGCATTAATTCAAAATACAATTGAATTCAATAATGAATTAGTTATAGCAGGCTTAATGACAACTGGTGAAGCTCAAGCAAATTCTACATACTGGAATTATCAAATAGTTGAAATAAAACAACAATTATCATCTTTACCGGACGCTGAAAAGCTTGAATTTGCTCAAATGTATACTGCAAATAAGGAATGGATAGATGAGTTTATGGCAATGACATCTGTGGGGTATTTTAAAAACACCAATGATTGTGGCTCAATTTGGAATGAAGGGAAAATTGCACATGATCAGGGGGAATTATATACTGCTTCCTACTATGCACTTAGGTACAAATTCTGCAAACTGGAAACCATGCAGAAAGTTTCAACATTTGTAAATAAAGTGACTACATTATTAAGTAAAATTAATCCACTATCATATATGGCAACGGTATGGAATATGGTTGTTTCTCCAATTATTGATCGTCTCTCAAAGGAATTGGGAATTAACAAGGATGAGTGTGTAGGTGATGAAATTGAGGAAGATAAAAAGGCAAGTTACTCGTTTGTTAATAATGCACCTAACAGTATTGATGCTACAATTAGGTACAGAACCATTAATGAGTCTGATATAAATTCTGGAAATTCGTTTTCAACCTTTGCAGTCATATATAATCAGTTCATTTCGGCTTTCAATAGTTTTATATCCTTATCCCCTGAAAACAATGCATTTCCACCTTCATTCGCAAACAGTACAAAATCTATTCCTTTTAACCGATTTATGGAAATAAAGAATATAAGCAATCCAAATGTTTCTCTAAAAAGTTCAAATATAGTTGATGATAATTGGGAAATAGTATTTAAAACCGATGAAACAGAAGATCAGCAGTTCACATATGATCTTGTTTATAATGATGGGAAAACACAATTATCTAAACAAATATCAGCCACTTTAACCGTTGTTAATCCTTTATTGGGTGAATGGGAAGCATTTGAGTTAAATGGCATACCTATTGGAACATGGACATATAACTATTATGGTGCTTGTCCAAATATAATAATTACCGCATCTCGGTTAAATGTTCAGATCTTAAATATAGCAGAAACCAGCCTCATACTTTCTGATGAAGGAGAATATAAAAGCTATAATTACATAAACCTTGATTATACAAATTGTACATATGACAGTTTTACAACCGAAACCCAACCTGAGGGTGGTTCTTGGAATTTATCATACTCATATGATGGAAATACCATGACCTTTTTTAATTATGAAGGGAGTTTAGTTGTATTTACGTATGAGATTCAAAACAATAATAATACGCTTATACTTAGCAATGAATTTGAAAATTACAAATATCACAGAAAATGATTATGCAAAAAAGAAAATTTTTAACACAGTTTTTGGTTTTAGTATTGGTAGGTGTTGTTGCAATTAGTGGATGTAACAAAGAAAAAGTAGAAGAAGATTACTCTATCTGATTTTAATTATTGTACCACTTACTGTTTTTTCACAAACCCGACAAAATATATAATGGGAACAAACCTATGAAGGATCCGGTGCAGATGAATTGTACTTATCTATCCCAACTTCAGATGGTGGTTATCTTCTTGGTGGGTTGACTGATTCAAACAATGGAGATGTTCAATCGGGAAATCATGGTGGTAATGATTATTGGGTAGTGAAAATCGGTGGAACTGTAGATATAAATGAATTTTACGATGAAGAAATTTCATTAGAAGGAAATGAATTAAAATCAAAAATAATTGAAATTCCAACTCTTGAATATAACATAGGTTTATACAATCTAATTATATAAACCATACAAGGAGTTATCCAAAGAAAAATTGTAATAGTACGATAATGGGCTTTTTCGTATTTATAACCATAGTAATGTCATTAGCTACTAGTTGTGGTTAATTGAAAAAAAGATAACATTAGAAAACATAAATTTAAATTATATAAATAATTATTAACTAAAATCAATTTATTATGTCTTGTGGAATAAGAGGTATTTGGTCTTTTGACATTGAAAACATGAAAGCTACTCACAATTGGGGTATTGAAATCAAATTCAGTAAACAAACTGATCAAACAATTCAGGCTCAACTAATTGGAAAACTACCTGCTAGGGTAGATTCCAGTCATTTAAATGAAATACTAAAAACAACTCAAAGAGTTATGATTCAACTGGATAAATTATCCGATGATGAATCTAGTGGTCATGGGCATGAGCATTAATATTAGCTTCTAATTTTTTTAACCTTTTCTATTTAAAGAAATTATAGATAATGCAATAATGGAAACAGATAATATGTGTGATTAAATTTATCAAGTTTATGATTTGTATACTAAGGTACGCATTATTTACAATTTATAGGCACATATGTTGTGGTTGGTGTGTCACATAACTACTCTACAATAAAGTTTTTGTTTAGAAATTACGAATTTGGAACCAATGAAGAACCAGGGTCATCTGCAATTGGTTTTGGTGGATTTTTAAGATATGCGATAATGTTAGTTTTTGTGAACCAACTAATAATATTCTATTTGGAAGTGTTAAGCACAAGCCATTTCTTTTATACACTAAGTAAGGTTATTCTTAGTACAATACTAAGCGTTGTTATTATTATGATAGCAGTATTAATAACATCAAAACGCAAAAAGAATATTTAGTAAGATGCAAAAAATTGAAATCAATGAGGCTCAAATTTCAAAAACGAAGTGTATTGAAATTTGTTAACCGAATTGATCCTGAACGAAGTGAAGGATCTCAGGGGTTTTATTCCCCGCATATTGATGCGTATTGAAAAAGAAAGATCCATTGAGATTCATCCTCAGCTTGCAGCGAAGAGTTTCATTTTAATGGAAGTCCAAGAAAAAAAGGAAACACATCTTCACTGATCGAAATAATTAAGCAAGGCATAGATAAATCAAATCAGCAACCATTTTTCCAAAATACCGAATAATTCTTTTGGTTTAATTGGTTTTGATATGTAATCGTTCATTCCCACTTCTAGACACATTTCTTTGTCACCTTTCATTGCATTAGCCGTCATGGCAATAATAGGGAGGTTATGTATTTTAAGCTTTTCACGAATTTCGCGTGTTGCCATAAGTCCATCCATTCGAGGCATTTGAACATCCATAAAAACTAGTGAATAATTAGCATTTTGCAAAGCACTAATGGCCTCTAAACCATCAGCAGCTACATCCACTTCAATACCTGTTTTATTAATAAGAGCAGTCGCAACCCGTTGATTTATTATATTGTCTTCCACAAGCAATATTCGTGTACTAACAGGTAATGATTTAAGCCTTTCAAGCCCACCCTCAAAATCAACCTTTTCTTCTTTTTTACCTTTATAGTCTGTAACCCCCATCAACGTAATTATGGCCCTGAATAATACAGATTGTTTGGCAGGTTTTGCAAGATATTCCACATTTCCGAGTTCTATAAAATCACGTCGGCCACCCCAAACGCCCATTGATGTTAATATTATAGCGGGGATCATGCTTTTTTCTCTAATTATTTTAATGAAATCAAACCCATCCATTTCAGGCATTTGGTAATCGGAAATTATTAAATCATAGGTATCTGCTGGCTGAGAATTGAAAGCATCAAGAGCTTCACTTGTTTTTGCATAAACATCTGAAGTGAAGCCAAATGCCTTCATGGTTTCCTGAATAATTATTCTATTTGTTTCGTTGTCGTCAACAGCCAGAACATTAAGCCCATGTATTTTTTCAGGTATTTTAATACTGTCTTCAATATTTTTCAGAGATTTTTTTAATCTTACGGTGAAGAAAAAAGTACTCCCCTCTCCTGGTTTGCTCTTAATCCATATTTCACCATTCATCATATTTACCAGATTTTTGCTAATGGAAAGACCCAGGCCTGTTCCACCATATTTTCGGGTAGTTGAAGTATCGGCTTGTGAAAATTCCTCAAAAATAGATTGTTGTTTATCTTCAGGGATACCAATCCCTGTGTCTTTAACAGCGAACAATAACTCTACTTCATTATCTGCAAGCGGTTTGTCTTTTGTAACGAATGCCGAATTATCACTTACCGTAATATTTATCTCTCCATCGGTCGTGAATTTCAGGGCATTCCCCACAAGATTAATAATAACCTGGCGTAGCCTAACGGGATCGCCGATAAGAAAGTTAGGGACTTCATTTTTTATAAATAAATTTAATTCGAGGTTTTTATCCTCAATTTTTTGAATAACCACATCCGAAACACCTTCAACAACGTTACGAAGTCGATAATCCACCTCTTCAAGTTCAAGTTGCCCTGCTTCAATCTTCGAAAAATCAAGGATGTCGTTTAACAAACTTAGAAGCACATCGGCACTTTCCTTTGCCATTGTAAGAAACTGAAACTGCTCTTCATTTAAATTTGATGGTAGCACCAGTTCCAGCATACCGTTTATGCCGTTCATTGGAGTACGTATTTCGTGGCTCATATTTGCCAGGAATTCACTTTTCGCACGATTTGCTTCCTGGGCATCAAGCTTTGCCAATTCAGCCTCGTGTCTGGTCTTTTCCAGTGCTGATGCCCTATCTTCCAACTCACTGTTCAGGGCAAGCACTCCCCGGTTTGTTTCCTCTAATTCGCGATTGATAGTTTCTATTTGATTACTTCGATCCTGGAGTTCTTTGAGTAGGTGTAGCAACTCGGCGTTTTGTGAATTAATGGTATCAACCATGCTGGAATCACCCCGCTCAATTGTACTGTTTATTGCTTTTTGTATCTCGTAAATTCTGCTTTCATTGAGGGTAGTTGAAAGTTGTGGGAGCCACCTTGCTACCGTGATGGTTGTACCCTTTCCTATTTTCGATTGTATATCGAACTCATCCATTAATCTTTGTGATCCGATTAATCCAACCCCCATTCCTTTTTTCGACTTATAATTTCCTGATAATATTTGGTCAAGGTTATCAATACCCATACCCCGATCGGTAAAAATGATAACTACTCCTTCGGTATTGATTTTCCTGTCGGCAATTTTAAATGCAACATGTCCACCTCCGGCATGTTCGATCATATTTCTACAAAGTTCCGACACAGTGGTTCCAATTCTAATACAGGTGGTTTTATCGAACTGTAGTTCCTGAGCAAGCAACAAACCAATGTTGCGTGCCCTAACTACATCCGATTCAAAATGTACCTGAAGCTCACCTATATCATATAGCGTAGCGGATGATAAGAATTGTTGCGTCATCATTAAATCTTGAATAGTTATTTAGTATATAATCGGCATTCTTTTGTGGAGCATCACTCCAGTTTAGGCTCTCATGACTCCATCTTGTTGTTATTCCATCAGAGTACATACAAACTGTATTACCTGGCTTAAAATCGAATTCAAACACTCTGGGAGTTCGCATATTATGCCCCATAATACCCCCAAACGATAGGGGTGTTTTCTTTCCTTCGGCAGTAATAACAAAACATTCAATATTACCAATCCCCGAAAAGTATAATTTGTTAGTTTCGGTATTTATTTGTGCAATTCCAATCACTGCTCCTCTTGTTCCACGAAGTGAATTATGGACATGATTCATGAGGTTGTCAAGTGGCAAATCTGTTTTAAGTATAATCTGTTCCTTTGCTCTTTCGGAGGCCAAATTTGCTTCTATTCCATGGCCTAGCCCATCAATTACAGCAGCAACAGAAATGTCCTTATTTATTTTATTTACTAAATAGGCATCACCATTTAATTGTTCGGTGGGGTGACACCTTGTAGCTGCCCCAATAATGAGGTTGTTGATCAATCCTTTCCAGGTTTTTGTTGGAACCCATTTCAGAGACCTTAAACAGTGCTTGTAATCATGAATTCCTGAAAAGTAGTTTTCTATAAAGACCGGTGATGTAATGGGGTTTATTTCAATTTCATCGGAAAACCGATTAATTGTTCCGAGTCCTATGCCAAGCGAATTTTTACCTGAAAATCCATCTTGTAATGCTTGCTGAAAGTTTGGTATGCCATTTCCCGAATCGCAACACCAAATTTCAATACCCTTTCGTTTATTTTCGTCTTCAATTTGGCATATAACTATTTTACCTTTCCCACCGCCATGCTTAAGAACATTAGTTCCGAGTTCGGAAATAAGTATGGCAACCTCCTCTGTCTTAACAGTATCAAACCCCATTTGTGATGCTAAGCTTGCGCCCTTTCTTCTGCAAATACCAATGTCCGATTCATCATCGATTGGCAAACTTAATATATGATTACGGGTTACTTCCATTTCATTATTCTTACAGTAGTACCTTTATTTCTTTCCGATTTAATTTCAAACCGATCAACCAATCGCTTGGCACCTGGTAATCCATAACCCATTCCTTTTCCAGATGTATAACCATCACTCATGGCAAGCTCCAAATCTTCAATCCCCGGTCCTTCATCAATGCATGTAACAATTAAAGTTTGCTTTTCATCTACCAGGCCTGTTTCAACATGAACTTCGCCACCTCCACCATAGTTATACATGTTTCTAAGTAGTTCGCTAACAGCTGTTGTTATACGGGTTTGATCGATAATTCCCATATTCATTTCTTTAGCATAATAGCGAATAAGCTGCCGTACACTTACTATATCATGCTCACTATTAACATGGTGCTCACCGAGTTTTTTCCAATTGTTATCCGATGTCAGTTGCAACATTATAAAGTGACATTATTATAGTTCGTAATCCTCTTCTTCGAGTCTTCTTTCGAGCATCTCCATTCCCTTTTCCATATTTAAGGCGGTATCTACTCCTGGCATCTCCAGTCCGAGTTCAACTAGCGTTATGGCAACTGCTGGTTGCATTCCTACAATTACAACTGCTGCGTCCATAATAGCCGCCATTGAAGCCATTCCTGATAGCATCCTACCGATAAATGAATCAACCATCTCTAATACAGATATATCAATTAGTACACCCTTGGCTCCGGTTTTTTCAATTTCTTCAAGTATTTGCGATTGTAACTGAATTGCAAGCTTGTCGTGCATATCCACCTGAATGGAAACTATTAGAAAATTTCCAATCTTAATTATGGGAATCCGTTTTTCGTGCATTTCATTATTCATCTATTCTTCCCTTTTATCATAATCAGTAAATAACGACTGAAGTTTTACATTTTCTGATCGTTTATTTTGTTTCATGGCATAAATCATAGCATCCTGAAGAGTGGCCTTTGTTTTTATGGATGATAAATCGATACCCAGGTGCACTATTGTTTGGGCAATGGCTGGACTGATACCTGATATTATACATTCGGCACCCAACAATCGAGCTGAGGTAACTGTTTTCAATAAATGATTGGCTACCTGTGTGTCAACAGTAGGTACGCCTGTGATATCGAGGATAGCTATGGTACAACCGGTTTCAACAATTTTTTCAAGCAGGTTCTCCATCATTACCTGTGTTCGCTGACTATCTAGGGTGCCAATAACAGGAAGTATAAGAACATTGTCCCATACTTTTGAAACAGGACTTGATAACTCAAGTAAATCAGACTGTTGTTGAAAAATGACTTTTTGCTGTTCTTGTATTTTAACGAGCTTATCCTCAACCTCTTTCTGCATCTTTTCACGTTGCTTGAGTTCGTCGGTTAAGTCATCAATAAGAAGATCAATGGCAGCTTCAATGCCACTTAAGTCATCTTCGATATCACTGTTAATTCGTGCATCAATATCGCCAGCGGCAACCGATGCCAGCACATTTTCAATATGATCGATGCGATCTTTTTTTTGGTCAATATTATTTTTTTCACTCATGATAATTATCTCCTTTTTTCTAGCCAGTTAGTTGCATCATTTAAATCTTTAACAAAGGTTGCCTCGGCTTTCAATGAACCTAGTTTCATTAAAACTTTAGCTATCATACGTATTGCTGAGGTAGCTCCAACAAAAGCTACATCAGTAATCTTTGCCTGATTTAGCATTTCATTTGTAATAGAGCGGGTTTCGCGGGATTCCATTTTACCTGCATTTGTTAAATCTACAATTAGTTGTCGATAGGGTTTTCCCTCTAATAATTCATTGTATAGGGTTCCAAACTTCCTTGTTTCTTCGGTTGTAAAAACCCCGTTTATTGTCTGTACAAGAAATTGATGGTCGTCATCAAATATTATTGTGTGTTTCATAGGGTAAGATGTTTAGTTGGGCATTAATTATCTTGCTAAAATAGGAAATCTATATTGAGAAAGCAAGATAAATTGCCTAAACGTTAATAATGCCAACCAATTACGCTTCAATTAATGCTAAAAAAACTAAAATTAGCGAGCGCCTAATCAATATTAAATACAAGAGTAATCGTTGTTTTTTCCATACTGCTAGCAATTTCCATTGTGGCATTATGAATATCAAGAGCTGATTGAACATAACTTAGTCCAAGACCAATATGTTTATCATAATGATCGTTGGCAAGACCAAAGGGCTTAACTATTTCCTCTATTTTTTCAATGGGAATAACTTCACCCGTATCTGAAATACTAAGCCTGAGTTTGCCATCTTCAATACGGCTGCCAATTTCCACAATACTGTTTTCATTTGAAAACTTGATTGCATTAACAACAAGCTCATCGATTGTCTTTGTAATGTATTCTTCAACACCGTTAATGGAACTTTCTACTGAAAGAGAACTTTGTATTTCAACCTGCTTTTTTTCAGCGTCACCTTGCTTTTCCTCAACAATCTGTTTAATTATAGGGTTTAAATTTAATTCTGTTTTTTCAATTTCTTTACCAATTGTTTGCATTTGTGTTATGCTGAGAGCTGTTTGTGAAAATTTATCCAGTCGGTTTACTGATTCCATAAGCATATCCACAAATTCTTTAAGTTCAGGATCTTCTATCATATCATTTAGAAAATATGCTGACCCAACTATTCCATTTAATGGTGTTCGGATTTCGTGACTAATTAGATTTAAAAACTTGTTCTTAGCATCATCAAGAACCAGGAGCTTATTATTTGCACTTTCCAATTTGAGGTTCGAATCATTAAGCTGTGCTGTTCTTTTCTGAACTTTATCCTCAAGGATAACATTCATGTTTTTTAAAATTTCGCGTTGGGTTTTGAGTTCAAGTTGAGTTTTAACCCTTTCCATTAATTCTCGCGCATCAAAGGGCTTAGTAATGTAGTCCTGGCCCCCAACCTCAAAACCTTTAACTATATCATCTTTTTGGGTTTTTGCAGTTAAAAATATTACAGGAACATTTTTAGTTCGCTCATCCGCCCTGAGTTTTTCACAAACATCATAGCCATTCATTTCGGGCATCATGATATCCAGCAATATTAAATCCGGAGTATCACCTTCCCAAGCTGTTTCAAGGGCATCTGCACCATTTATTGCTATTTGCTTCTCAAAATCATTGAGTATTTCAACGAGGATATCAATGTTTTCAGGAGTATCGTCTACAATAAGAATGGTATTATTATATAGGTTGTCCATAATATTTTAGTTTATTGTTTTTTCAATGTCATTTAGTAGTTTGGCTGCCCCTTTAAAATCATAGCTATTTACTTTTTTTACCATCTCATTAAAACTCTTTCCTGATAAACCAGCATTTTCTAAATCAGTGATAAGACCTTTGGCTTTGGGGTTTTTGGTTTTTAGAAGTAGTCCAAATTTAGGTATAATTTCTTTAATTAATTTAATATCAGCGTCTATATTTTTTGGTGTAGTTAAAAGAGCTAATTTTTTGGGAATGCTAATAAATAGACTTTGCAATTCATTATCCAGATCAATTATTTCGTCATTGAATCTTTTTATATCTCTACTGATAATGCTTTTTTCAACTTTTTTTGTTTGTTCATAAATTTCATCTGCCCCAATGTTTCCAGCAGCTCCCTTGAGTGTATGAATCAATCTCTGTGCGGTTTCATAATCCTCTTTAGCAAGTGTGGACTTAATTTTAGCAACAATATTCTGATTATTTGAATAAAACTTCTCAAGTATACTTAAATACAGTTTCTTTTTGTTATTTAATCTGCTTAATGCCTTTTTTATGTTCAGGCCTGGAATACCAGGAATTTCTATTTCATTCTCCTTTAGCTTGTCACTTTTTTCTTTTACCCCTGCCTCGACATCTGACAGATTATTTCTTTGATCTTTTTTCTTCTTTCCCGGCTTGATCCACTTCACCATAGCTTCATACATTTCATCAGGATCGATAGGTTTGGTAACCATATCAATCATCCCTGCTTCAAGGCACTTTTCTTTTACACCTGATACAGCATCAGCCGTCATTGATATGATGGGAACGTTATTATATTGGTTGAGTTTCCTGATTTCCTTTGTAGCCGTCAAACCATCCATTATGGGCATTTGTAAGTCCATGAAAACTAAGCTATATCTTGATGGTGATCCGGAAGCAGCAATCATATCCACAGCTTCTTTTCCGTTATTGGCAATCTCAACCACAAATCCTTCATCTTCTAATAATTCAGTTGCAACCTGTTGGTTAATCTCATTATCTTCTGTCAATAGTATGGTAGCACCGGTAATTTTTTGGAGAGCTTTCAGGTGCTTTTCTACTTTTTCAATACGGGTACGGGGGGGGCGTATTTCTTTTCCGAAAATCTCCATAATCGTATCAAATAATGTTGAATGTGTGTAGGGTTTGGATATGAAATGAGAAACGCCAAGTTCAAGAGCCTCTTGAGCAACATCTTCGTTCCCGATTGCGCTTATCATGATTATTGGAATATCAGATATTGCAATATTATTTTTAATGGTTTTAATGACTTCTAAACCATCCATTTCATTCATTAACCAATCCACAATTAACAAGTCGTACTTGTTATTTTGAAGTTCTTCAATACATTTTTTACCTGAATCGACTAATTGAATTTCAAACCCAAAAGTCTCTATGGTCTCTTTAACAATAAATCTCGCTGTTGAGCTATCATCACAGGCCAGCACTCTTAAGTTTTCAAGTCCTGAGGGAGCTTTAAATAGCTCACGCTTAATTTGCTTTTGACATTCAAAAACAGCACTAAAGTAGAAAGTGCTGCCTTTACCATATTCACTAATTAGCCAGGTTGTACCACCCATCATTTCTGCAAGTTTCTTACTGATAGCAAGACCGAGGCCTGTCCCACCATATTTTCTTGTTGTGGTGCTGTCGGCCTGACTGAATTCGTGAAATATTTTGCCTTGTTGTTCTTCTGTTAAGCCAATGCCTGTATCTTTTACAGAGAAGTCTATTTTCAGTTTTCCGCTGGGTAGTTTTTCACCAAGCTCCACATTTACTAATACATCGCCTTTTTCTGTAAACTTGATGGCGTTATTGCAAAAATTTGTAATGATTTGGGTGACACGTAATGGATCTCCTATTAGGTAAAAGGGAACATTTTTTGCAATATGGATACTAAATTCAAGACCTTTCTCCTGGGCCTTGGCTGCATTTAAGTTGGCGACATTTTCAAAAACCTGTTCAAGGTCGAATGGAATTTTTTCAATATTCAACTTACCTGCTTCAATTTTTGAGAAATCGAGAATATCATTAATAATTCCCAAGAGAGAGATGGCTGAACGATCTACTTTTAATAAATAATCCCGTTGTTTTGGCTCCAATTTTGTTTTTAGTACCAGATTGGTAAGACCAATGATGGCATTCATTGGAGTTCGAATTTCGTGTGACATGGTGGCGAGGAACTGGCTTTTGGCCTGAGTGGCTGATTCAGCCACCTTTTTTTGAGCCTCAATTTCATCTTTCTGCTCTCTAATTTCTTTAGTAGCATTACTAACCTCAATTACCAATTCTTTTTGGCGTTTTTTTAGATTGGCAGTACGCCAGCGTACAATAGCGATAATAAGTAGCAAAGTAATAATGCCATATCCTAATCTTGCCCACCATGTATGCCACCATGGTGGCAGTATTGTAAAAGTATATTCAAAAGTTTCGCTCCAAATTTGTGCTTCACCAATAGCACGCACTTTAAATGTGTATGTACCGTAAGGTAAGTTACGGTATTCTGCATTGGCTTCTGAAGTTGGCAAACTCCAATTATCAACTAAACCCTCAATCTTGAAGCAATATTTAATTTTATGTGGAGCTGACCAATCAATGGCTGAAAAATAAAAATCAAGATGATTACTCTTGTGACCAAGTTCAAGGTTAGTAGGATAATTATAATACCTTGCAATGCCATCAAATTCCATTTCAATACCAACACTATCCTTCAAATTTCGGTAGTCAATAAACTGCTCGTTAATTTCTATTCGGTTGAGCTGGATAATTGGTGGATCAACCGAGACCTTAAAATTATTCAGATCCAACATAGTAATATTTTTTCCACTTGCCCACCAAACTCGATTTTTACTATCTAATTCTGTGCAATTTTGAACGAAAGCTATACCCTTCAATCCATCATATTTATCATAAGTATGTATTGAAAATGAAACACCATCCGGACTCAACAAAAAGTGATTTAATCCATGATAAGTACTAACCCATATGTCTCCGGAGCTATCTTCAATAATGGCCTGGACATTATTATTACTTAAGCCTTCTTTTTCAGTAAAATGCGTAAATTTTTCGCCATCATAGGTGCACACTCCCTTGTTAACTGTTCCAAACCATAGTTTGCCCGATTGACTAGCAAAGATGGTCTGGATATTATTACTGCTTAAGCCCTCCTTTTCAGTGAAATGAGTAAAGCTATAGCCATTATACATACTTACACCACCACCATCGGTTCCGAACCAGAGATTGCCATTATGATCTTTAATGATAGATGTCACATTGTTACAACTTAAACCTTCATTCTCGGTGAAATGTGTAAAACAATCACCGTTATACATACATACACCACCACCTTTAGTACCGAACCATATATTCCCAAATTTGTCCTCTACCAATGAAGTGACAATATTTTTACTCAAACCTTCCTTTTCAGTAAAATGTACAAAGCTTGTTTTTGTATCATGAAAGTTCCCACGCTTGTACATCTGAACACCATAATCTGTTCCAAACCAGAGATTACCGGCTTTATCTTCCAGAATCGACCAAATAGTATTTTTACTTAAGCCATCTACATCAGTAATATGTGTGAAATTATTACCATCATATTTATTTATTCCACCCTTAAAGACTCCAAACCACAAATTATCGTGGCTGTCCTCAAGTATAGACCAGACTTCATGGTTACTTAGGCCCTCTGTTTCGGTAAAATGGATAAAGGAATTGTTTTTAAAAAGGTATACGCCATTACCCCATGTACCGAACCAGATATTACCATTGTCATCTTTAGCGATGGATGTAACAGATATATTGCTGGAACCTTCTTTTTCAATAAAATATATAAATTTTTCACCATCATACATACTCACACCTCCACCAAAAGTTCCAAACCAAATATTACCATAGTCATCCTCTAATATGGATGTAACCACATTATTACTTAAACCTTCTTTTTTTGTAAGCTGTGTAAAGGTGTCACTATTATATTTAACAACACCTCCACCAAAAGTTCCAAACCAAATATTGCCTTTACTATCTTCCAATATGGAAATAACCCAATTATCAACCAAGCCATCTTTATCGGTAAAATGTGTAAACGTACTACCATCATACATGCTCACACCTCCTCCGGAGGAGCCGAACCATAGATTGTTATTGCGATCCTCCATTATGGATCTGATATAATTACTGCAAAGTCCCTCTTTTTGGGTAAAATGAGTAAAACTATCACCATCATACATAGTAACACCACTACCCTCGGTTCCAAACCAGAGATTGCCATTATGGTCTTCGATAATAGATGTCACAATGTTGCAACCTAAACCTTCTTTTTCGCTGAAATGAGTAAATCGTTCACCATCGTACATATTTACACCGCCACCTTCAGTACCGAACCAGAGATTGCCTTTCCTATCCTCTATTATGGAAAAAACATTATTATGACTTAAGCCTTCATTTACTGTAAAATGTGTAAAGTTTTCGCCGTTATACCTGCTTACACCCCCCTCCATACTACCAAACCAGATATTGCCATTACTATCTATAAAAACAGACATAATAGATGATGAATTCAATCCCTGTTCCACATCCATTTGTTTCATATTAATACGAGTATTATTTCCAGAAACAGGTGGTAAAGCCTTAACAGGTATTGGGAGTATGCAGGGAACAACTTTCCCTTTTGCAGGTATTGGTATGCCTGTGGTTAAAGTATCGCCTATGGAGTTAACCAATACAAAAGAAGAGGTATCCACACCTGGGGTGAAGGTACTGAGTTCATTTTTATTTACATGTATTACGGTTAGGTTTTCCGGTATACTATGTGTGTTAGACTTTGTTTGAACTACCTTTGGCTTACCTGTAGAAATTATTTTAGGCCTTCCAACACTATCGGGATCAATGACTTTGCCTATGGCTGGAACAGGTATACCCGTGATTATGGTATCACCTAAAGAATTAATGATGGGTAGAATGCTGTCACCTGTGAGAGTATTGGTAGAATACCCTACATCGGTATTTAAATCAAAAGTTATGGGAGCCGGATTTAAAGGTGCAAAACTATCAGTTATGCTTTGCTTTTCACTATTGCAATAAGTCAAAAAAATAATAATTATGAGGGTTGAAATTGTTTTCTTCATCTTAACTATGTATAAAATGACACTAATACACTTCTTTGTTTTTATCAAATAATTTTATATCGGTTTTGAGTAAACTTAAGCCTTCAGGCTGCAAATTACAAAATTTATTAATGTCTTTTAAAGACTTTTGAGAGTTGCTATAAACCTGCGTATTGAAAAATATGATTCCATTGAGATACATAGTCGGCTTGCTGCTAGGAGTTTCAATCATTTTTTTAAACGATCTACATTGCTCGAATGAAATTAATTATATATATTAGCAAATCCAATTACGAATTGCTAAAGCTAAATTAATAATAACTTAAAATTACCACTATGAAAAAATTGAGCATGATAATTGTCATTATGTGCATTATGATTTCCCCAATGATGCAGTTACAAGCACAGGGAGTTGCTAAGGATGATGTTGTTGCCATCTGGATAAATGAGCAAACCAAAGATACACTCGAGATTTATAAAGTAGGTGACAAGTTTTTTGCAAAAATTGTTGAACTTAAACAACCCATTGATCCTGAAACCGGAAAGCCTTATCTAGACAAAAATAATCCAGATCCCGAACAAGCTAAACTCCCACTCAAAGGTTTAACTTTTGTTAACGATTGTGTATTTGATGGCAATGTATGGAAAGATGGTTCTATTTATGATTACGAATCAACGGGTAAAACTAGAAAATGCATTATGAAGTTCCCTGATGTAAATAATCTGGAGAGATTAAGAGTAACAACAGTCCTACCTTTATTTAACAAAACTTCGTATTGGACAAAGAAAAAATAATTAAAACTGTATATCATTCACTGTTTCTTCAAAAAGCTGACGAAAGAGTTTAGCAATGCGGTCACTTGTATCCACGTACTAGGTAATTACCATAATTCCTTGCATAAGTCTGAAGCAAAGCCCGGGTGTGTTGGGACTTGTGCTTGTATTGCATTTCTATTATTTTTGTGTTATTAGCAATAAATACATCTGCCCGTCTGTCCAGACAGGGTAATGTTTTAATACTAGGCACAAGTCCCTGCACACTGGCTTTGCTTCAGACTCGCCATATTAAAGCAGGAAAAGAACTAGTTAGCATTCGAATTGTACTTGAAAGCGTATTCAGGTACGAATAATAAATAAACTCCTACAAATAATAGTTATAAAGCAACACTTAACCTTTTTAGGTTGACACAAGTATTTTTCCTTCCTATTTTTATCAAAAAATTGGAATCACAATGAAATACCATAAAGATTTACTTGACTATTAACCATGAAAAATTCAACAAAAATTATTACCCTAATTTTATTATTGAGTATTATTTTATCATCGTGTGAGTTTGAAGTAACAACAGCTTATTTAACAGATATTAAAATATGTGCTTACTTAACAGATGAGGGTTGTAATCAAAATAATCTCGTATTTAATACTGCTAATCCTCAAATTTATGTGAGTTGTAAGTTAAGAAATGCACCCGATAATACCCTGATAACTTTTGTATGGAAGTATATGGAAGGTAAACCCCCAATTATTATTGATGAAGTTACACTCAGGTCTTCCGAATTAGGAGTTAATCAAGATTTGAACAGCAGTTTAAGCAAACCTTACAATGGGTGGCCCATTGGAAAATATGCAGTCGAAATAAGTATTGAGGGCAATAGTAACCCGTCAGAAGTTATATATTTTGAGGTTAGATAACACTGTAATTATTATCAAGAAGGTTTTTGCTTAATGTTAAGCAGACAATAATTTGGAGTTGAAATAAATGTGCTTAATAATTTTCATATGGCGACTTTTATAGTGAAAATCAAGTTTCAACCTTTTTCAAAGTTATATGATTGAAAAAAGAAGAAAGTAAAATTACAAAAAATGCCTTCCCAAAAAGAGAAGGCATTTCCTGTGATTGAACCTATTAATAGCTCTTTATTTCCCAATAACTTATCCGGAAACTACAATATCTAAACTTATATAATCACCTCTACCATTTATTGAGCTTACTTTAATCAAGCCTAATTTATTATCAACGGTTTTAAACATTATTACATCACCTGATTCAAGATGATTAACATCGGTTAATGTACCTGTAAATTCAGGAAAAAGATAGGTGTCGCCTATGGCGTCAAATTCAGCAGCAGTAATTGTTGTTTCTGCGAACAATGTTTCGTTATGAATTGTCCAGTTAGTAATCTCAAAAACCGCTTTAGCCTGAATATCAGCAGGAGAGGCAATAGTTGAAGCATTTTGTGCACCTAAGTAAAACAGAAAATCTATTTTAGACTGATTAGCTGTTGCATCGGCTTTATTATATACCTGATTAGTTACTGTTGAATAAAAGCTACCATTATCATCATTATATGATCCCATAGTTACTCCAATATTTTTGGAAACACTTACCGCTGAAGCCTCATAGGTAATAACTAAGCTTTTTTCGGCTGATTTACCAGCCTTGTCAGTTACAGTAAAAACGATAGTTTCAACAACTCCGGCAGCCTGTGAGTTAAACTCAAAATCAATAGCATAAGTAGTTTCATTTATTGATAAAGTTGTGTCAGTATAAACGATACCAAACATAGTTCTTGTTAAACGTAGTGAAGCTAACTTTTCGTTCGACTCAGTATTAGCTATTGCTGCAATACCTACTTTGAAAAAAGTATTTTCTGAAATTGTTGCATCTGAATCAATATAGTCACTACCGCCAACGAAGTTAATTGTAGGAGGGCCAAAAGTGTCTTCATCTTTTTTACATGATGACATAATTATAACAACTGCAAGTGATGCAATTAGAAAAACGGATAATCTTTTCATTTGATTTATTTAATTAGTAAAATATAATATTAGTTTTTTATTGATGAAGGTTAATCACATCAAAAATTATGCCAATAAGAGATAGAAGTAGTACGATATAATATTCATTAACAGATATTTTAACATACAATTGAAACCCACCTTCTTAGATGGTGGATTCGTTAATTCTTTGAAATAAGGTATAAACATATTCCCTGCGATCTCCCGATGGCATAGTATAGGTATGGTTGAAATTTGCAATAAGCCCAAAGCTCAACCCAAGTTTTTCCTTCAGCATTGTTTTACTATATCTAAAAACAGGAAGTCCGCTACATTGGGTGGCCCCTTCTAAATTAAATGTGGCTATAATTACGAACCCTTCTTTTTTAACTATTTTTTTTAGCAATTTAAAGTAAGCATCCTGATCTTTTTCTTCAGTAAAAAAGTGCAGCACAGCTCTGTCGTGCCATAGTTCTATTGGGCTTAGCTTAACCAACTCTTCCGATTTAGTTAAATCATCAATAATCCACTGAACTTTTTGAGATTCTTTTTCACCTAATCTATTTTTAAGCTTTTGCAATGATGTTCCACTTATGTCACTGGCTATTATGTTTTGATAACCATTTTTCAATAGCTCATCAATCAATGTTGATGCCCCGGCACCCACATTTAATATTGTTCCACTCTTGCTTAGTTTACACTTATTAATTAATCGCATAGATGGCTCAGCACTATCTTCATACCACCCAAGTTTTTCAACTTCATATTTTTCATAAACTCTATCCCAATATGATTTTAAATTTTTATCACTCATGATGATAATATTCAATTTTTGATTAGATAATAAACAACACCTAAAATTACATAGGTGACTAACCCGGCAATAATAAATTTCCAAATAGTTTTATTTTTTCTCGCTTCAGGGTTTTCATATAGTGGTTGATAGAAAACTAAATAAAATGGAATTAAAAAAGCTAAAGCATATACTAGTATGTCTATGGGTTTAGTTTTCATTTAAATAATCATTTGAGTTAATAACATTTGCAAATGTACCGTGTAACGCTGCCAGAAATGAGGTTTGAACATCATGGGATTGTACAACTTTTGAGTTAAAAGCAAGGTCTTTAGTTGCACAGGCATCACCAATTAGGGTGTTGTTAAATCCAAGATCATAAGCGGCTCTTACGGTTGTATCAACACACATATGAGTCATCATACCACATATTATCAAGTCAGAAATATTATTGTCATTAAGATGGCTCAAAAGCTCTGTTTCCCGAAAGCTATTTGTATAATGTTTTGTGATTACCTTCTCATTTCCCACAGGGATCACATTATTGTGAATTTTAACTCCATGGGTACTGCGAATAAAAAAAGTAGCACCAGGATGATTAGCAATGTGTTGAATAAAAATGACAGGCAGTTTTTCTTCTCTGAATCTATCAATGATTGCCTTTGCATTCACGCTTGCTTGTTCAGATTCAACAAGCTCCATAGAACCATTGTGAAAATAATCGTTTTGGATATCAATAATAATGAGAGCCTTATTCATAGTAATCAGATTTGACAACAAATATAATAAATGAATATACAAACACCTAATCAAGAGGTTATTAAAAGATAAACCAGTCAGTATCTGTTATAAATAAATAGCTAATTCGATAAATAAAAGGCTCTTAAAAAACTGCCCATTTTGAGTGGGTGATAAGAAAGCGTCAAAGACAAGGCTTTCGAAGTTTTTGAAACCAAGGAGCTTACATTTGTAAATGACTGTTTCATAAGCGAGAGTAACGTAGTATTTGACGTTTTTCTTATATCCACTAATTAAGCAATTCTGCCAGCTTGTCCTGTAAATCCTGACCACGAAGGTTCTTTTCTATAATGATACCATCCGGATCGATAAGAATATTTTGAGGTATGCTTTGGATTCCATAAAGTTTTCCGGCAGCACAGTTCCAGTATTTGAGGTCGCTTACATGTGCCCATGATAAGTTATCAGCTGATATAGCCTCAACCCACTTGTCATGATCTTTATCGAAAGAAACACCAACTACATCAAAACCTTTATCATGGAATTTTTGATATGCCAATACCACATTAGGATTTTCGGCTCGGCAGGGACTACACCATGATGCCCAAAAATCAACTAACACATAATTTCCATTTAATAAAGAAGATAGAGGAACAGGATTACCAGCGGGATTATTAAGTGCAAAATCAATATATGGCTGACCAATTGCTGATTTTTTAAGCGTTGAAATATATTGTTGCAGGCTCTTTACATAAGCACTTGAATCAATAGAGGGGTCGAAACCACTTACAACCTTCTCCAGATCTTCAAGTTCAAACTTATATGAATTATTTAGCACCAAAAAAGCACTTACAACATTATCGTTATTTATTATTGCATAATCAATTAGATATTCTGTTTTTTTACCATCAACAGCCATATATTGATCTTCAATTTGCTGCATAAGCACAGTATCATTATTACTATTTGCCTCGCCATATTGCTTTCCTAACAGAGATGCCTGTTGATCAAAAATGCTGACAGAATCGTTAAATGCCATAAATTTTTCATGGGTTAATGAGCCAGAAATTAAAGGCTTATCCAAATTATTCATATCAACTTCTATAACTATATCTCCAGCTTCAACGAATACAGAAATATAGTTTCTAGTATCCTTAAACTTTAAATAATAAAACTCCGGCATATCAATATGTCCTGTAATAATGCCTTGTCCGTCTATTAGCTGAACAGAGTCGTAGTTAATCATTTCTCCTCCTTCGCGCTTACTCAAATAAATAGTGTTGTCTTCCCCGTTTGATACTTTTAAAGTGATCTTAAAATTATTCTCGACTTTTTTTTCACACGAGCTAATCACACCAATTGCTACTGATACGATCAGGAAAATAAATAAAGTTTTACGCATAATATAAGGTTTAGATTTATATAACTTTGATATCCTCAAAAAGCAAAGTTAATAATTGCTACATAGGTTATCAGTTTTTTAACAACTATTAATGTCTTTTATTTTATTTTTACGCATTAAAATTAGACAATAAATTATGAAAATATTGATATTATGCACAGGAAATAGCTGCAGAAGTCAAATGGCTGAGGGGTTACTAAAAAGCTTTGATTCACGATTGGAAGTCGTATCTGCAGGAACTGAACCCAGCTCAAAAGTGCATCCAAAGGCAATCCAGGTTATGAAAGAAATAAATATGGACATTAGTAATAATTTCCCCAAAAATGTAAGTGAGTTTCTTTCGGATAACTTCCATTTTGTAATAACCGTTTGCGGGGGAGCAAATGAAAGCTGTCCGGTTTTTGATGGAAATGTAAAAAACAGATTACACATTGGTTTTGATGATCCTGCCGATGCTACTGGTACGGATGATCAAATTATAAACGAGTTTACAAGAGTTAGAAATGAAATTGAACGCGATTTTCGAGCTTTTTATGTTGATCAATTAAAACCGTTATTGAAATGACACCGCAAAACAAAAGATTATCTTTTCTCGACAGATACCTCACCCTTTGGATTTTTATGGCCATGTTAATTGGTATAGGGTCAGGATATGTTTTCCCAAATATTGCTTCATTTTGGAATAGCTTTACAAAAGGAACAACAAATATTCCAATAGCCATAGGCTTGATTGTAATGATGTTTCCTCCATTGGCAAAAGTAAAATACGAAGAGCTAAAGGATGTGTTCCTCAATCGTAAAGTATTACTATTATCGTTGGTGCAGAACTGGATAATTGGACCTGTTTTGATGTTTGCATTGGCAGTAATATTTTTGCATGACTATCCACACTACATGGTTGGGTTGATACTAATTGGGTTGGCAAGATGCATAGCAATGGTAATTGTTTGGAATGATTTGGCAAAAGGTGATACCGAATATGCAGCCGGACTGGTAGCGTTTAATAGTATTTTTCAGGTGTTATTTTTTTCGGTATATGCTTATTTTTTCATAACCATCTTGCCAGAGAAATTCGGATTAAAAGGCTCTGAAATAGACATCACAATTGGTCAGATAGCCGAAAGCGTATTAATATATCTTGGCATTCCATTTTTAGCCGGAATTATCACACGCTATTCTTTGATCAAATTAAAAAGTAAAAATTGGTATCAAAGTAGCTTCATTCCTAAAATTAGCCCGCTTACGCTGATTGCTTTACTATTTACAATTTATGTGATGTTTTCTTTAAAAGGAGATTTCATTGTTAAATTACCCTTGGATGTTATACGAATAGCCATACCACTGATAATATATTTTGTGGTGATGTTTTTTGTTTCATTCTACATAAGTAGAAAAATGGGAACCGACTATAAAAAAACAGCAACACTGTCGTTTACAGCCGCAAGCAATAATTTTGAGTTGGCAATAGCCGTTGCAATAGCGGTATTTGGTATAAATTCGGGAGAAGCATTTGCAGCTGTTATTGGCCCGTTAATTGAAGTGCCGATACTTATATTGCTGGTAAATGTTTCGTTAAAGATGAAGGCTAAGTACTTTGGTTAGCAGAATTTAAGTCATTTGATATTATATCTATAATGTCCAATAATTATAAAGTTGAACAAACAGTCTTCCAATACTTAACACTGACCAATGTTATGAACAATCATATGTCTTTTTCCATCAGCTGATTTTGAAGCTACTACAATACCAATATGAGTTATTTCATCACCAAGATTCCAACAAACAGTGTCGCCAGGTAAATAATCTTTAGGAACTAATGCGATCAGTAAAAGGTTGGGCAATAGCAGCAACATAAATGTTTAGGATGATTACAATTAGAAAAAACCACTTCATAATATCCTAAACTTTGTTTACGATCTAAAATTGTAGTTTTGTTTTTTTTAAGTAGAAGGATATGTCAAAATTATTTATTGTTCCAACTCCCATTGGAAACCTTGAAGATATTACCATTAGGGCAATAAATGTGCTTAAGTCGGTAGATATAATTCTTGCCGAAGATACTCGCAATAGCGGTAAGCTCCTAAAGCATCTTGGTGTTGAAACACGAATGAATTCGTATCATATGCACAACGAACATAAAGTAGTTGCAGGGATTGTACAAAGGATAGCGAATGGAGAAACAATGGCATTGATAACCGATGCAGGTACTCCTGCAATTTCTGATCCGGGATTTTTACTTGTACGTGAATGTATAGCAAATAATGTTGAGGTTGATTGTTTGCCGGGAGCTACAGCTTTTATTCCTGCCTTAGTTAATTCAGGACTACCATCCGACAAGTTTTTCTTTGAAGGATTCCTGCCTCAGAAAAAAGGGAGACAAACAAGGCTTGTTTATTTATCAAAATTACCTAATACAATTATCCTTTACGAATCGCCCCACAGGTTGTTAAAAACACTTGGCCAAATTGGGGAGTATATGGGCGAAGGCCGGCAGATTTCGGTTTCCAGAGAGATAACCAAAATGCATGAAGAAACTATTAGAGGAACAGTAAATGAGGTTGTTGAATACTATAATAATAACATTATAAAGGGTGAAATAGTAATTGTAATAGGTCACCTGAGCCAGGATAAACCAGAACCTCATGTTCAGCAAGAAAACCAATAGAACCAATTATATTATCTTTACAATTATTTTAGTTCAACAATATACCGATGCGTGAAAATATTTTCGATTTACTCCCCATATTAAAAAAATGGGATGAAGGAGCTTTTCATTTTTTACCTAATATACTACTTGCAGTTTTAGTCCTTATATTATTTTATGCGCTGGCTAAAATTATTCGTAAAATTTTACTCAAAACCTACGTTAATGTTCGGATATTAAAAAAGCAGGCAGATGTAGCTAAATTAGTATCTTCGATAATATACATAGTATTAATATTGTCAGGAGTATTTTTAGCACTTGAAATTCTAGGCCTTGAAAGTGTATTAACAAAGCTGTTGGCAGGAGCAGGAATTATTGGAATTATAGCTGGCTTTGCCTTTAAAGACATTGCCTCAAATATGTTTGCAGGATTATTATTGAATATTCAAAAACCATTTAAGGATGATGATTGGGTTATGCTTGACGGAAAATATGGATCGATATTGAAAATAGGATGGATAACAACTTCCTTAAAATCAATTAGCGGTCAGGAAGTTTATGTGCCAAATCAGCTAATTTATAATTCAACATTCACTAATTATTCAACCTTTAACCAACGACGAATTATCCTCAAAAGCGGTGTATCCTATGGCGACGATTTGGACAAAGTAAAACAGGTAGCTCTCGATGAAATTAATAAAATTAAAGCCTTACTAAAATCTCCCGGACCAGATTTCTATTTTACCGGTATTGGAGGCTATGCCTACAATTTTGAAGTTCGTTTTTGGATTGAGTTTGAACAGCAAACCGACTACTTAGATGCAATGAGTGAAGCTATAATGCGGATTAAGAAACGCTTTGAACAAGAAAACATAAGTATAGCCTATCCGGTACAAACTCTTGATTTTGGGGTAAAAGGTGGTGTAAATATTTTTGATAAACCAATAGAGTTACAAAGGTAACCACCAATTTTTAATACAATTATCCAAAAAAACAAATTCCGGCAATAGCAATATTAAGTTTGTAAGCGGAAATATTTTAACAACAATAACAAAAACAGAAATATGTCTTTTTTATCTTTAGGGTTAGCGCCATCTTTATTAAGAGCATTGGATAATCAAAATTATATTCATCCATATCCTATTCAAAAAGAGGCTATTCCTGCCATATTAAATAGAAAAGACATATTAGGCATTGCTAAAACAGGATCAGGTAAAACCGCTAGCTATGTGTTGCCAATTTTAATGAATTGCCAGGGAATAAATGTTTCAAAAAACAGACATATCAACGTGCTGGTACTTGTGCCCACGCGGGAGTTGGCAGTTCAGGTAAGAGAAGTATTCCATCTGTTTGGATCAGAGTTACCTAAACGGGTCAAGTCTATGGCAGTTTATGGCGGCGTATCCATTAACCCACAAATGATAGCTTTACAGGGGGTAAATATACTTGTTGCTACACCGGGAAGATTATTGGAATTAGTTAATTCAAATGCAGTACACTTATCATGCATTGATACTCTTGTGCTTGATGAGGCTGATAAAATGCTTAACCTTGGTTTTGAAGATGAAATGAAACGCATCCTAGCACTGCTGCCCACAAAGCGTCAAAACCTATTGTTTTCAGCAACTCTGAGCGATAATGTTGAAAACATTCACCAATTATTCTTACATAATCCGGTTATAATTAAAATTGATGCGGAAGATGATAATATTGAACTAATAAGCCAATCGGCATATTTTGTATCAGACGAAAACAAGGGCCCGCTTCTGCGTTATTTAATTAAAAGCAAAGACTTAAAACAGGTATTGGTTTTTACCTCTTCGGTTTACAAGGCTGATAATGTTGTTGATAAACTTCGTAAGAATGGAATAGTTGCATTAGCTATTCATAGTAAAAGAAGCCAGAATGCAAGAACCACAGCCCTGGCAAAATTCAAGACAGGTAAAATTTCAGTATTGGTTGCAACCGATTTGTTATCACGAGGCATCGACATTGAATTTTTGCCCTATGTAATTAATTATGAGTTACCCCGATCGCCCAAAGATTATATTCACCGAATCGGGAGAACAGGTAGGGCAGAATCGCCCGGCGAAGCAATTTCTTTTATTACTCCTGATGACAAGGATCATTTTAGAGTAATTCAAAAAAAGATGGGAAAGTGGGTAACGATGATCGATAGCGAGGCTATGGATTTAATCTAAAGAATTCCTCGAGGCTTGCCTCGGGGTTCCTATTTCAACTCTCCTTGAGGAGTGTCCAAAACTTTTAGAAAAAGTTTTGGGTGAGGTGTAATAAATAAATTTCGTTTTTTGTACCTCTAGGTCAAAATGAAACGAGTGAAATACCTCTGTGGCTCTGCCTCGAGGATAGTTCGTTACAAGAAATTTCTTTATTGGGATATTAATATCAAGTAGTGTTCGTAAATGAACACAAAATGTTCGTTATGTAATCATCTTTTATTGTTGCTAATATTTGTGAAAGGGCTATATATATCAGTAATACAGCAGATTAAAAAACATGGCACGTAATTGGAAAAGCTGTTTATCAGAACAACTAAAAATTACGAATAAGATGAAAACTTTAGCTACAAAATCCACACTGGTCCTTACCATAGCAATTGTAATATCAACATATATATTTGCTTCGGCAACCTTTATGGTGAACTCAGAAAATACAGAAACAAGCGCAATTATAACAATTAACAGCATTGCTAATTATGAAAAAGCGATATCTGTTGTTTTTGATTTCAATGATGAAGAATACATAAACGATATACCATTCATCACAAACGCTATCTGTGTTGAAGACGAATACCAAAAAGCAATAGCAGTAGATTTTGAGTTCGAAGAGGAATCATATATCGATGATATCCCATTCAGTACTCAAATAGAGGTTCTTTAAACAACAAAACAGAATTAGAAAAATTATGCCAGCAAAATTGTAATTTTTGTATAAACATGTTAGTAAGTTCATAATGAACCAAAAGATTCCGGTTATGCCGGGATTTTTTACTTTTGTAAGGATAAATACATTGACACAAATTTAATATTATGACTGAGCCAGAAAAAACAAGATGTTCCTGGACAGGAGCTAGACCACACGATATACAATATCACGATGAAGAATGGGGTGTTCCGGTTCATGATGATAATAAACTTTTTGAGTTTTTATTACTTGATGCATTTCAGGCAGGGTTAAGTTGGACTACAATCCTAAATAAGCGCGATAATTTTAGGGCTGCATTTGATAATTTTGATGCTGAGATAATCGCAAATTATGGTGATAAAAAAGTAGGGGAACTCCTTCAAAATAAGGGGATAATCAGGAATAAATTAAAGATAAAAAGTTCAATAACTAATGCTCGTTTGTTTTTAGGTATTCAAAAGGAATATGGTAGCTTTGATACTTATATTTGGCAATTCACAGGAGGAACAACAATCACAAATAAACGGAAAAGTATGCAAGAAATTCCGGCCACTACTAAAGAGTCGGATGCGATGAGTAATGATTTGAAAAAGCGTGGTTTTAAATTTGTTGGATCAACCATTTGTTATGCTTTTATGCAGGCCGCCGGAATGGTAAATGATCACGTTGTAGATTGTTTTAGATATCAAGAAGTTGGCAAATAGCCTATAGTAAACTATATTTGCTAATTTGAATAACCAAACATCTGTTTTGATGAAAATAAAAGTAGTATGATAGACTATTACAGCTTATCAAAATCATTTGTTATCTCAATATTTTCAGCATTCTGTGCATATTTATTGGTGTTTTTGTATACTAATTTTGCCCCACTGTACTTTGCTTACGATTTTGATATACCCGCTTTTGTAAATTTGAGTGGTATTCATTTTTTAACAAATACCGGTATTGATTACGGGTCGCGTGATGCGCTGGTTACAATATTATTGTCAAAACCCATTTCTGCAGTTATAGTTGGAATAATATCTCTTTTAATATTGATGGTTGGAACAAGAAAACCAGTGTCAATAATCCTGATATTATTTTGGCTAGTTGTTTTTGCTTTTAATACTGGTTTTGGAATTCTGATAGATGATGCTGTTGCACATTCTGGCACATATGAAGTTGCGGTTGCAATGAATATCAATTTTGCTATTCAGGTTATAATGGCCATACTTTTAGCATTTATTCTATATAAAATTGGGATGATGAACGGGAGATTAATTATTATGTCGTTTCCTCATCAAAACTTATGTTTGATGAAGCCAAGATTAATATTTTTTACAGCTATATTTTTAATTCCCTGGTTATTAGTTGTAGGATATACATACTTATCAGGAGGAGCTACGGTTTCAATATCCGAATTAATGAAGAACTTACCAGTTTTGGTACTACTAATCCCATTTTTAACTGCGGCGAAACCCGAAAACGCAGACTTTAAATATTTACCAACTATACGTCACAACATTCTTGATTTAGTTTTATCAATATTGTTTATCATACTTACAATTATTACAATTATTATATTGAAGAATGAGATAACTATTTCGGGGTAGCTATTTGTTTATGGAGAATAGTAATACAGATACTTAATATGTTTTTATACTTTTATCAGAAATTTAATATTCATCAATTCAAATAAAATGAGAAATTTAGTACTCGCAGTTTTAATTCTGTTAATTGGGTTTACGCCTGCAGAAGCCAAAAAGAAAAAAGACAAAGAAAAAAAGGAAGAAAAGGGATTGTCATCCTCAACATTTAGCGGACTAAAATGGAGAAGTATAGGTCCTGCCTTTGTATCTGGTAGAATTGCTGATTTTGCTGTTGACCCTGATGATTTCAGCACTTATTACGTTGCTGTTGCATCAGGGCATATATGGAAAACAACAAATAATGGAGTCACGTTTGAACCAATATTCGATAATCATGGAGTATATTCAATCGGGTCGTTGGCAATGGATCCAAACAACAGCAATGTTGTATGGGCCGGAACAGGTGAAAATAACCACCAGCGTGCTTTAGGCTACGGTAATGGTGTATATAAAACTACTGATGGTGGTAGTTCATGGAAAAATATGGGATTAAAAGATTCGCGTCACATTGGTGAAATATTGGTTGATCCAAGAAATTCGGATGTTGTTTATGTTGCCGCGGAAGGATCGGCTTGGGGACCTAACGAAGAAAGAGGTGTTTTCAAAACAACCGATGGTGGCCTTACATGGGAAAAAGCACTATTCATAAGCGAGAATACCGGGGTTGCAAATTTATGTTTTGAACCTGGAAATCCTGATGTAATTTATGCTGGAGCTGAACAACGCAGGCGTCGTCAGTTTAGTAAAATTGGCGGTGGTCCCGAGTCGGCATTCTATAAAACTACCGATGCAGGACTAACCTGGAATAAACTTGAAAATGGAATTCCCGGAGTTGATAAAGGTGGAATGGAAATAGTAGTTTCAGCAACAGACCCCGATATTGTTTATGCAATGTTCGAGGCATCAAATAATAAAGGTGGAGTATTTAGGTCAACCAACAGGGGTGCTTCTTTCCAAAAACAAAATGATTACTACAGTAGCGGTCAATACTATAGTGAGTTTGTTGTAGACCCTATTGATGCCAATAAATTGTATTCGCTCGATACCAGAACCAGCGTTAGTGTTGATGGTGGAAAAACCTGGAATGGTGTTGGTCTAAGAAATCGTCATGTTGATGACCATGCAATGTGGATTGACCCAAATAATACACGACATTTTATGATCGGTGGTGATGGTGGTATCTATGAAAGTTGGGATGATGGAACTACATATATTCACAAAACTACCCTTCCGGTAACTCAGTATTATAGAGTTAATGTTGATAATAGCGAACCTTTTTATTGGGTTTACGGCGGAACTCAGGACAATGCAAGTATGGGAGGGCCTTCACAAAATACTAAATCGGGTGGCGTGGCCAGCGATGAGTGGGTTGTTACTCTGGGAGGTGATGGATTTTGGCAGGCAATAGACCCTGATAATCCAGATATAGTTTATTCCGCATATCAATATGGTAATATTTTCAGATACGATAAAAAATCCGGAGAGCGTATTAAAGTTAAGCCTACGCCACGTAAAGATGAGCTTACGTATAGATGGAATTGGGATACCCCGTTTTTATTAAGTCCGCATTCGGGCACAACACTTTATATTGCCGCAAACAAGGTATTCAAAAGCACCGATCGTGGAAACACATGGGAGGTTATTAGCGAAGATATAACCCGTAACGAAGATAGAAACCAGTTTCCTGTGATGGGAAAATACTGGCCTGCCGATGCTGTTGCCAAGGATGTTTCAACATCGCAGTGGGGAACAGCTGTTGCTCTGGCCGAATCAACTGTAAAAGAAGGATTGATTTATGTTGGCACAGATGATGGTCTGATCCAGGTAACTGAAGATGGAGGCAAAAACTGGACAAAAATATCTACTTTTCCAGGTGTTCCAGAATATACATATGTGAGCGATATTTTCCCCTCGTTGTATAATGAAAATATAGTTTTTGCATCATTCAATAATATAAAAAGTGATGATTTTAAACCATATCTGTTGAAGAGCACTGATAAAGGTAAAACATGGGTTTCAATTGCATCCGATCTTCCTGAAGCAGAAGTTGTACATACAATAACCCAAGATCCCGTTAATGAGAATTTATTATTCACAGGAACAGAAATTGGATTTTATTTTTCGGTTGATGGGGGTAGTCATTGGGTTAAACTTGGCTCGGGATTACCTGATATTGCGGTCAGGGATATTGTAATTCAGGAAAGAGAAAAAGACTTGGTTATTGCGACATTTGGCCGTGGTTTTTATATTGTAGATGATTACTCTCCTTTGCGTGATGTTACCGAAAAAACTCTTGAAACGGAAAAAGCAATAATCTTCCCAATTAAAGATGCTTTGATGTACAACAGAACCGGGAGTGGAAGATATGGAACCGGATCTGGTTATTACCAAGCCAAGAACCCTGATTTTGGAGCCATGTTTACTTACTATATTAAAGATGTTCCAAAGTCGTTGAAATCAAAACGTCTGAAAAAGGAAAAAGAATTATTTAAAGAGGGACAACCAATTCCGCAACCAAATAAGGAAACCCTAGATGCTGAAGAAAACGAAACAGGACCATATTTGATATTTACAATTAAAGATGAAGATGGTAATATTGTAAGAAATATATACAAAAAGCCATCAAAAGGAATCAGTAGAATGAATTGGGATTTCAGATATAATAGTGCAGCACCCATAAGATTGAAAAACGAGAAGTTCGATCCGATGAAAAGTGGACGAACCAGTATGCGTGCTCTTCCGGGAAAGTATACTGTAGAGTTAGCAATGTATCACAACGGAGAAATAGAGGAACTTGTTAGCCCTGTTGAATTTAATGCAAAGGTGCTGAACAATACTACGCTTCCTGATCTATTTCCAAAAGAGTCACAAGCATTCTATAAAAAAGTATCAGAACTTTATCGTGTTATGGCGGGAGCAATTACCTATCGTGATGAGCTTGCTGAAAAAACAGCATATATTCAACAGGCATTGCAATCGGTTGAAACCTCTCCTCTTGAGATGAAAGAGACTATGATATCAATAGCTAATGAACTTGATGATATCGAATTTAAATTCGACGGAACACCAGCAAAAGCAAGTTCAGAAGAGGTTCCACCTGAAAATATGCCACTTGGCGATAGATTAAATGCCATTGTTTGGACATCATGGGGATCATCATCAGCGCCAACGGCAAATCAAAAGGATAATTATAGCATTCTTATGGATGAGCTTCCTGTAATTCTTGATGAATTGAAATCAATTAACACAAAGCTTGAAAGTATGGAGCAGGAACTTGATAGCATGAAAGCACCTCATACTCCGGGTAGAGTTCCGAAGTTTTAGGTTTCACACATTCCTTTACTTTTGTCATTCTGAACGCAGTGAAGAATCTAATTTATTGAGTATTATAAAAATAGAGATTCTTCGCTTTGCTCAGAATGACAAACTCGTTTTCTGACCTCCCTCAGTGCAAGTCTGTCGTGCAAGCCATTATGGAGGGACTTGTGCTTAACCTATCGATGTTGATTTAAAGCACAAGTCCCAACCCACGATCCTGCGCTTCAGACTTGCGCCAGATTTGTTTTCTGACAATAGTAGTTTGGCAACTTACAACGCACCAACCATGTACCAATAACCAACAACAAGTATAGCCCCTTCAACTATAATTGAAACTATCATTAGTGGAACAGCCTCAGGTCGGTGACTATAGTATTTCCTAAGTAAAAAAGCACCGAGCACCAGTGAAATTAAAATAGGAGTAAAGATAATTATGGTATACATTCCATAGTTTTTACCTAGCTTAACAATCATTCTATTTCTCCAGCTAAATCGCTTTCTGTTTTTTCTGCGGATAGTTCTTTTTTCCCTGTAACCACGATAGTGGTTTTGGATTTGATCGGGTAATATCTTTCTGCCAACGGGCTTAATATGTTTTGTGGAAAGTAACAGGATCTTACTAAAGTGGTAATAAAAGAAAAAACCAATAATCCCTCCAATAATCATAGATATTGATGTTCCCCATATATCAAGGCCTATAATGTGAGCATAGATGGGTGTATAAAAGTATTTTATCATTGATAGAAAAAATACATTTAATATCTTTAGAAAATAGGTCATACTTTTTTGTAAGAAAACAAAAATAGCACAATAATCAACTTATAATGTAAGACAGACTCTTAATATCTAAAAACCTAAGCTCGGCGTAAGCTTTACACATAGCATCATATAATTTTTCAAAAAACGAACTCAGGTTAAAACTAATTCCCTATAACAATTTCCACAGATTTTTGCTCAAGTTCATCAAACCATAATAATGCGTCAAGTATCATTGGAATGGCTGCGGTTGTATGGGTTAATCCCGGTAAAGGTGTATAAGTTACATTGCCACTTGCTCCGGCAGCTTCGAATTCACTATAAACTAATTCTGAAGTACTTGGTGGCACATAATTATCACTTGTTCCGTGATAGAGCCGTATTGGTTCAAGTGTATTCCAGCCAAACACACTATTGTTGCTCATTGCATTTCGAAAATCACTGTATTTCGGATCGGTGTTTATACCAGATAAAAATGATTCGGCAACCAGAACGGTTACTGTATCGTTTAATTTTTCATTGATTTCTCCATTACTAAATGCACCGGTAAAATATGATGGTAATTGAGTAGCATATGGCTCATTAAAATAATCACTTAGCGGATTGGTAATCAAACCAAGAGAGTGATATGATACTCCTGAATAAGCCATATAAACAGGTTGGGGATAGGTTACACCTTCAAACATAAAATTTTGAACTACTGACAAGTCATAAGGACCCGCACCACATGCCGAAGCCTTTATTCCAAATGATAAGTTGGTGTTTTCTGTTATGTCTTTATGAGTACACATTGTAGCCCATCCGCCTTGCGAATATCCCATTAAATAAAGGTCGTTATCCCAGCTTACATTAACTAAATTCCCATCTATCATTTCCTTTGCAGCAATAATCAAATTTTCAACTGACAATACGGTACTCTCTTTGTGAAGATATGGGTGAACAAACTGTTCTGACTTGCCAAAGCCAATATAATCTGGCATTAGCATAATATAACCGGTAGCAGATGTTGACTGTAAATATTTAAACAACACATTATTAATATCTTTTGTTGGCGCTTCATCATGGGCTGTGTTAGTTCCATTCTGAAAACTAATCATTGGAAAAGAGCCATTATCGCTTACAGGTATACAAACAAGTCCGGAGACTTCAATTTCTTCACCCTGAAACATTGTACTATATGTTACATTATAAACACTTACATTGTATTCAACCTTATCAACAATGGGTGCTACCTCTGGATATAGTACCGAAAGGTTTTGAAAAAGCTGTTTAATTCCCGAGCTTGTATATGTAACTACTAATTCGTGGCTTACATATGAATTATAAGTTACCGGATCGTCATTTTTATCCTTTGAACATGAGGGTAATAGCAATATTGATGATATGAAAAAGATAAAAACCGAATATATACTTATACTTTTTATTGAGTATTTCATGATTTTGTAGTTAAGTTGGAATTCAATGTTAATCGACACACAAATGTACAGAATTAATTTGCAATAGATTTTACATACCATCTATACGATTGTTACCTCATATGCCGTTTTGTGAAGGTTAAGGTTAGTTATGAAAAAGAGATTCAGATTGTTTTTTAAGATAATCTCACGATTATTAATTCTCATTATTTTATTTAGTGCTGCTTTTTTTGTAGCGGTTTATCTGGGTGTATTCGGACCCTTTCCCACATCAAACGAATTAGCCTCAATTCATAATGAAGAGGCTTCTTTAGTGATGTCGTCAGATGGCACGTTGATTGGTAAATATTTTGCTGAAAACAGAACAAATATTTCATGGGATGATGTACCTGAACATCTTGCCGAAGCGCTAATATCTACAGAGGACAAGCGATTCTATTTACATGAAGGATATGATGGAAGAAGCTATTTAAGAGTCTTTTTCAAAACAATAATTCTTGGTGACAGGAGTTCGGGAGGTGGAAGCACACTTACGCAACAGTTAGTAAAAAATCTATATGGTAGAAACGACCACAGTTTTATGTCGATGCCGATTAATAAACTCAAAGAGGCAATATTAGCCTCTCGTCTTGAGGATGTCCTAACTAAACAGGAAATACTTTTACTCTATCTTAATTCGGTTCCCTTTGGAGAAGATGTATATGGTATTGAGGCAGCATCAAAACGGTATTTCGATAAACATTGTAGTGAGTTAAATATCCAGGAATCGGCAGTGCTTGTTGGCATCCTCAAAGCTAATACATATTATAATCCTCGTTTAAATCCTGAAAATGCAAAGCAAAGAAGAAACCAGGTTCTAACTTTAATGCATAATGAGAATTATTTAACAAAAAAGGAATTGGACAGTTTAATGGCTCTTCCCATTAACTTATCATATGCCAATTATCAGCGTGAAGCGCCTGCCGGATATTTTGTTTATCAGGTAAAAAAGAGAGTTTCCAACATATTGGAAAATTTGGTTGATAACAATGGTGAAGCTTATGATATTGAAAAAGATGGTTTGAGAATCTACACAACTTTGGATTTATCACTTCAAAAATCTGCACAAAAAGCAATCAAAAAACAGTTAGTGAAAATGCAAAAACTTCTTGATGGAGAACTTAAAAGAAGTGGTATGCGAAAGAAATGGCAAAAAGATCTTACACAAAATACATCTAAACTTGATGAAGTTGCCAATAGAGAAGTGTTTGACTGGGATGAAAGAAAGAAACTAAAAATGACGTTTGCTGATAGTTTGTGGCATTATCATAGAATGCTAAATGCTGCAGTACTAATTGCTGAGCCAAATACAGGGAGGGTGCTCACCTGGGTTGGTGGCAACGATTTTCGTTATTTACCCTACGACATGATTTTTGCGAAGCGCCAGATTGCATCGGCCATTAAGCCGCTAATTTATGCTGCAGGATTGGAAGTTGGTTTTAACCCCTGCGATTATCTTAAAAATAAAGTTGTTGAATACGAAGATTACAACAACTGGAAGCCTGAGAATTACGATAAAAGCAGCAGTAAAGATAGCTTGGTGGCGTTATGGTATGCCCTGGCCAACTCCATGAACCTGCCAACTATGGATCTTTATTTTGAAACTGGTCATAATAATGTAGCCGATATGCTCAGACGATTTGATTTGGATGTGCCAAAATCTGTAACTCCTGCAATTGCCCTTGGTGCTCTTGATGTTTCATTGTATGAAATAGTAAAGGCATACAGCGCTTTCGCAAACCTGGGATCAACATTTGATGATCTGGTGATGATTGATAAAATTAAGGATGCAAGCGGAAATACTGTTTATGAAAGTGGTTTACAATTATCAAATACAATAATGGAGCCTGAAATTGCCGACCAGATTACTACAATACTTGAAACAGCAGTTAATGAGGGCACAGGAAAACAACTACGAAATAGATATGGCTTAAGGGCGGAGTTGGCCGGAAAAACAGGAACGGCACAAAATTATAGTGATGCCTGGTTTTTGTCGTACACACCAAATATTGTAATAGGAACATGGGTTGGAGCCCGATCTCCGGATATTCATTTTCAAGGAGGGTTGGGAAGTGGCTCTGCTTTAGCATTGCCAATTGCCGGTGAAATATTATCCGATATCGAATCAAGTAACACCCTAAAAACAAAATACCTTACCAACTTTCAGTATGATTACCAAACCAAATTATTATTGGATTGTGAGCCATATTATGAGAAGGGATTATCGGGCATAATTAATCGTGCCATTGAAAAAGTTGAGAAAGGTAATAACCGTAACATAACTATTGTTGATTCAACAAAAAACGATAAAAAGAAAAAAGGGAAGGTTAGAAAATTTTTCGACAGGATTTTTGGCGGCAAGAAAAAATAGGGGAATTATTCCCAATGGTGCAAGATCCTCCTCCTTGTATAAAATTAATTAGAGTTCTGCTTAATTCCCTTATATCTGGCTTTTAATGACCCATCGTATATGTTTTCAATAATAGGACTATTATAAACTCTGTCCATAGGAGTGAAAACTAATTGCTCGCTATTACCGATTCCATCTTCATATATATATTCAACTCGTAGTGCCCCGACACCATAATCTTCCAAAACTAAATTGCTTTGGTCATATTGGAAGGCAATTGAATAATTATACGACCAATAAGTATGAAAATCGTATACTCTTGTTTTTTCAAGAATATTATTGGAATTATATTCGTATTTCTCTTTATAAAGATTCTTCCATGTATTAATTAACCTATAGTCTTCAGACGAAATCAAGTTATCCAAAACACCATTTTCATAAACAAAATCCTCATTATAGAAATACTGATCATAATACAAGTCCTTAATCCTGAACCTAATAACATTTTGATCTTCATAGGTATATTCGCCCATGCTGACCTCATACAATATGCCATTATCTTCAAAATCAGAATAGTAATTAAATGATTCCAGCAACTCTCCATTGAAATTAAAGAAGTATTCATTCCGACTCATCAACTGACCATCAACATATTCAAAATATTTCATTCTGTCCATACGGTTATTAGTAAACTCATATTCCATCTTCTCACCAAGATGTAATTCACCTTCATCACCAAGATATAATTCTGCTGTGACAATATCGCCTGAATATGTATAATTGCATTTAATTGTAGTATCCCAGGCATTGTAACTTGTACTCGATTTAACTACAACTGTGCGATTCACCAGCAGATTATTATCATAGCTATACAGAATTTTGGTGGTGCCTACATTTGCATCATTTGATATTTTAATTTGCATAATACGCCTGTGGTCTGCAGGAATGCTGTCATCATCTTTCTTACAAGCAATTAAAAAAGGAATACAAAATAGTATGTAAATAAACTTTTTCATAATGGTTTTTATTAATGCTACTTCAATAAAAATTATTGAGTTATTGATTTCATCCAGTAGATTGTTGTAGTAAGTTGAGTCATGTTAGCAGTACCCAAATATACCAATTATTTGGTTGCTAACACAATCAGTATGATAATACAATTCACTGGAGTCAATTGTTGCACAACGCTCTATAGTTAAGTATAATCGTGCTGTTTTATAAAAGTTTAATTGGGCTATGTGTTTTTGAAGCAAAAAGCGTAGGGCGACAACCGTTAGAGGGGCAATCATCGGAGCCTTCCACGGGACTCGAACCCGCGACCTGCTCATTACGAGTGAGCTGCTCTACCATCTGAGCTAAGAAGGCTTGTTTGGGCTAAGCCCATGAAGTGTGCAAAGATATGAGATTTTCGGATTT
>FLOH01000495.1_pt1 | contig 84204 bp, 84 predicted proteins | sample 756751 | NCBI WGS metagenome assembly FLOH01 (sample SAMEA4026879, study PRJEB14308) | marine metagenome | biome: coastal water; material: water | depth 74 m
ATACGGGCGAGGAAGCTTTTGCATTTACAAAACGTGTAAATAAAAACACTATTGACAAAGTATATCAATATGCACAACATGGTATGACAAATGGCATTGGATATACAGCCAACGCTCCTATCTTCGGGAGAATAAAGTTTAGCACTCCAACACGAGAAAAAGTTGTTGCAATTGGTCTTTATACATTCGAACCTAATACAGAGGTTCAGTTTTGGATTTACGAAGGTGCTGATTTAACTAAATTACGCTACGCATCAGAGGCTAAAACAATTGAATTTGGAGGATATTACACCATGGACATTCCTCAACCATTGTATATTAATGGCGATTACCAAGTAATTGTGCGTTACAAACATGCAACAGAACCCTTTCCTATGCCTGTAGAGGTCAACTACCCTGAGTATAACAATGCGATTATACAACCGATAGGCGTTCAATGGACTAGTGCGTCGGGATCAAGTTGGTCTAACGTTGGGAACACAACAGAAAATTCCAAATTTAATCTCTGTATTAATGCTTATACATTTATACCCATACCGCCTACTAACGACAATGTGGAAAATGCTATACTACTTGCTGTAAACACATTATACACAGACCTAAGCAATGCTGGAGCAACAGTCGAAACCAATGAACCTGTACCTCCATTAACTGACTGCACTTCTCAAACCAGTTGGTGCAACGAAGGTGGATTACAAAATTCTGTATGGTTTAAATTTGTAGCGACCAATCCGATGGTCAATATTATAACTGAAGGATTTGACAATCAGATAGCATTATGGCAAGCAAATGATGATAATTGGGAAAATCTAGTTGGAGGCAATACTGCTAATTATCAACTTATTGCAGCCAATGACGATGCAAGTTCAAGCAACGTGTCAGGGGCTCTTAGCAATGTAACTGGACTAGAAATAGGCAAAACCTATTTTATACAAGTAGATGGCTCCGCAAGTGGATCAGAAGGAATCTTTTCTATTGAAATAGAAGATATACCGACAGGAATAAATCAAACTGAACAGCTTGTTCTATTTGGTTCAGATGGAGAATTGCTACCTGAGATACTCAGTTCATTGACAAAAATTGAAATGTACGATACGGAAGGAAGATTAATAAGCGTTTCGCCCAAAGATAACATACGCATACCGAAACTATTGAAAGATAAAGTATATATCGTGCGTTTGTTCTTTACCGATGGTTCTACTCAAAGCGTTTCTATTTTAAAATAAAAACCTTGCACAAATAAAAAAGATAAACCACACTTTCACAGTCTTTAAGCAGCTGTAAAGTGTGGTTTATTTACATGGCAGATTCGGCTAAATTGTATAATCAATACAAGCACGCATTGCTACTACTTGTTTGATAAAAGAACCTACTTGTATGTGAGCTGGATGTTGTTGGTAAAGGTTTAAGTCGGACAAAGTTTCGAACTGTGTATCCAACATCACATCGTAATTATCTTGTGGACATTCAGGACTATTACACACTACATCCATGTGCTTAATCTCTTTTATTTGAGCAGGTAGAGACATTAATTCTTGTTGCATTTGAGCACAGATTTCTGCTTTTGTTTTACAAAGAGCATTTTCTTTTATTTTCCACATTACTAGGTGTCGTAGCATATTTATTATATTTAGGTTATTAAAAAAGGACGATACAAATATAGAAAAAAAAGAGATAATGCGTGTATTATTTACATTTACACCCTAAAAAATAGTAGCATGACAGATATAGAGAACGAATTACAACTGCACGCTAATGCTGAACAAGCCAAGATATTACAGCGATTTTTCAAAACTAAACCAGGGGAATATGGGGAGGGAGATATTTTTGTTGGCATACGTGTTCCGATGGCTCGACAGATTGCGAAAAAATACTGCAAAACAATAGACAAATACTCGTTACTTCCTTTGCTACAATCACCCATACACGAATACCGATTGACAGCTCTTTTTATCCTTATATTGCAATATACCCATGCACAAACTGACGATGAGAAAGAAACACTCATTGGTATCTATTTAGGTAACACACAATATGTTAACAATTGGGATTTGGTAGATTCGTCGGCATACAATTTACTGGGCAAACATCTATACACGCAATCGCGAAGTATTTTGTACCAATTAGCTCATAGCACTGACTTGTGGGAACAACGTATTGCTATCATTACCACGTATTATTTTATACGCCAACGGGATTTTGAAGACACCTTGCACATAGCACGCATATTGCTGCATCACCCACACGATTTGATACACAAAGCTGTGGGTTGGATGATACGCGAAATTGGCAATAGAGATTACGAAACAGCATACACTTTTTTGGTAGAACATTACGCACAGATGCCACGCACGATGCTACGCTATGCCATCGAGAAATTTGATGAGCCTGTACGACTTGCTTTTTTGAAGGGGAAGGTATAACTGAGTGGAATACTCTTTATAAGGAGCTTATTTGGGGCAAGTTTCACAATTTGTGCCGATAATCAACAGCGGGTTTTAAACAACCAAACAACCCATAGACACTTTGGTTGTTTGAACAATGTGTGTAGCTGTGAAGCGTTGGCATATTTAGGTTATTAATCTTCATTTACAAAACTCTCTTCATAATCCTGACGGCTAAGAACTGTATCAAATAATCCAACATCTCCGTCTTCGTGTTTGTTTATTCCAATATACTCTAAACTTGCATCTTCGTAGCGTTTGAACTTGTAAACGGAGTCATTCATTAAGGCTGAATTAAAAACACAACATTCTTCTTTTCAAGTATCAACTTTAATCTGCTGGTTTTCAATCTGTATGAAATAAAAAGGGAAATACAATCCGTTACACCTATACAATTAATGATTAACTATAATCTATACTTTTGGCAAAGTTAAAACAAAAGAAAACAAAAGAACCAAGGATGTTGAAAAAAATAATTGATATAAACTATTTATTTGGGACAAGTTTAGAAACTTGCTAGGAATGGATATACTGAAAAAGAAAAAACGTTAACAGCTACCGAAATAGTTTGTTAACGTTTTACTCTCTGTTGTCTCACCAGGACTACAAATGTGCATTTTTATGCAATTCTTAAAATGCTGAAATACAAGCATAACTTATTGATATGCAATATTTATGACAAAATAACACAATAGAATACTTTGCAAACAATTTAATAAAATTGCATAAAATTGCCAATGTGTCGGACAGAATTACTACCTTTGTCCGACCGATTTATTAAAAAGTAGGAGTATGAAAATCAAAGTATTTATCAAACAGAGAAACAAAGATGTAGAAAATGTAATTTTTCGACTTGTAGATGGTAGAAAAATCGACCTCCATCATAAAAGTGAAATCCTTGTTTCTGTATCTGAATTTGACAATAAGGCTGGCAAAATGATTTTATCAAAAAGCAGAATTAAAGATGCGAACCTTATCCGATTAACAGACCTACAAAAAAAGATAGATAAACGATATAATTTTATTGCTGACTGGTATATTGAGCAAAAAAGCGACACACTTACATCCGCAATGCTGGAACAAGCTATTGACAAACACTTACACCCAGAAAAATATATTATTGAAGAGGAAACAGAGCCAGACACGTTACTTGCTTATGTGTCATATTTTTTGCGTAATGCTGACAACCGCAAGGTAAGAGGAACAAACCGCAAAGTTACTTTAGGAACAAAGAAAGCATACTACAATTTACAAAAGCACCTTATCGAATTTGCTAAATACCAAAAGAAGAAAGATTATCGTTTTAACGAGGTTGACGACACTTTTTATTCCAACTTCGTGGATTATCTAACTAACAAGGAATATGTTCAGAAATCGAAAAGAAACGAGCAAATAAACAAGGTAAGCAAGTACACACTTAATACCATAGGTAAGCAAGTCAAAACATTAAAATTAATACTCGCAAGTAATGATAAAATCAGTATCAATACATCAAAATTTAGTGTATTTAAAGAAGAGGTAAACAATGTATATCTAAATGAAGACGAACTTGAAGCAATTAGATTACTTGACTTATCAAATAATCAAACTTTAGATAGGGTTCGCGATTGGCTTTTATTGTCTTCGTGGACTGGTGCAAGATATTCAGATATTGACAAGATTAACAAGCAGAATATCAAAGATGGACTTTTGAAAATACGTCAACAAAAAACAAGCATAGAAGTATACATACCAATACACCCAGTAGTAGAAAGTATTTTTAAAAAGTATGAGTACGATATTCCAAAGGTAATAAGCAATCAAAAATTTAATGATTACATAAAAGACCTTTGCCAATTAGCTGGAATAAACACGCTGGAGAGTATCACTCGCACCATAGGAGGCAAAGAAGTAACCGAAACGATGCCTAAATACGAGTTTGTATCCGCTCATACTTGCAGACGTTCATTTTGTACAAATATGTATAAAAAAGGTTTTGACACTTTAATGATACGTTCCATATCTGGACACAAAACAGAAAAATCCTTTCTTTCCTATATCAAAATATCCGCAAAAGAACACGCAGAAAGAATGATGCACCAATGGAAATTGATGTATAAATAGATACCCCCCTTTTTTCTACACTTTTAAACATCTAACAATCAATTAGATGCAATTTTCTGCACTTTATTTTGTGCTTAACTGCACACGACTTCTTGAATAGTGTTTCTTGTTGCAATGTTATTCAATACTTTTGCTATTACAAAAGCAACTGGAAAGCCTGCGAACTATTCCAGACAGCTAATTCGCAGTAGCTGTGCTTTTCAATTTTCTTAATTATTAATTAAAATGAACATCAAAGAAATGATTGAAGCCAATGCAAATATAACGTTGGCTATCAAATTGGAGGATTTACACGAATTTACAAAAAACTTAATTCTTAAAACTAAAGAATATTTAGAAGCTGACTTAATTGAACAAAAAGCAGAAAAGTATCTAACAAGGTTCGAGACGTGCGAATATTTGAACATTGACCAGAGTACATTGTTCAGATGGTCGAAGCGTGATTACTTGAAACCAGTAGAGGTTGGCGGTCGTAGGCTGTATAAAATGAGTGATTTAACTCGCATTTTAAACGGAAAAAAGTAATGGAAAAACAAACAGAGGCGACAAATGCCACCCCTGTATCTTTAGAAACGATAATCAAAGATACTAATTTTTCTGCAAATATACAATATTTTGAAACTATTGTAAAAGAGGAAAGTATATCTCCACAAAGAGTGGTAATTTTTGCGAGAAATATTTACATCATAGATAAGAACGGCACTACCAGACAAACAGATGGTAGTGTGGAATACAAAATTTACATGAAGAATGGGCAAATAAATTTTGATAAACCTCTAAAATTTAAGCCATGATGTATACAGATAGCTATGAAGTAGAAAAATTACGCAAACTTATTGAGAATAAGAAAAGCTATTTAAAGACGATACAAAGCAATAATAAAGCGTTTGCTTTCCAATCTATACAAAAGGAAATAATGTTCCTACAAAGCGAAGTAATGCCTATTTTATTACGTGAAACAAGCATACTGCACTATGAATTTATGAAGTATGCGACACAATATTTAGACAAAGCGATACAACAAAAGTTTAATGGTTTAATCTTATACCAATCTTTGTATGATGACTATGAAGACCAGCCGATTATAGGTATTGCAAACGAAAGACAAAACAGACCGCTGGTAATTGATGGTTTACTTATTGAAGTATATTCGGCTAATGGTATTAACCCTAAAAACATAGAACTATGACCAAAATATATGATTTTAGTAAGCCAAAGGAAAGCACGAAGCAATCATTTGTAAGCTGGAAAGATTGTGTTATTGACTTGACACAAGAATATCCTGAACCAGAGTTTATGTTAATGTATAATGAATTAAAGTTTTTCACTACTGGAGATATAGTTGTATTTAAAGGTAAGCCAAAAAAGGGCAAATCACACGCTATGCTAACTTTTATTACTGCTTTATTATCTGGCAGTAGTATAGGTATAGAAAGATTGTCAGAGCCTAAAAAAATACTTTATGTAGATTGTGAGATGCACAAGAACTACACCGCTAAACTGGTAAAAAAGGTACACACCGCTATAAAGTACAATGTTGCTGAAAATAACGCAAACTTTGTTGTATTGAACCTAAAGATGTATCCACCAGCTGAACGTGAACGTATAATCGAAGAAGCTATAAAAGGATATGCACCAGATGTAGTTTTTATTGATGGTATTAAAGACTTGACACGAACCGAACCAAATGACCAAGCAGAGGGCAAACGTATCGGAGAAGAGCTAAAAACGTGGACTGGACAATATAATTGTCTTATTGCAGTTGCTATACACGAAAATAAAAAAGACGAAAATTCACGTGGTGCAGTTGGTTCGAGTGTAGAGGAAATCTCTTCTGAAGTGTGGCGAATAGATAGAGATACAGAGGGTATTTTTACCGCAAGTCAGACACTATTTCGCTATCATACTCCAATAGAAAATTTATCTTTTACAATGGACAATGATGGTAATATTGTACAAGCTGAATGTAAGCCAAAAGTAAGCAAGGCAGACGAAAAATTGTCAAATATGAAGTTTAAATTTAGAATAATTTTTGATAAATATAAAAAACTTACTCACAAGGATTTAATGAGTGAATATAAAATTCTGGCTGAAGTTAAACAAACCGCTTCTTTTCATGCAATTAAATATGCTTATGATAATAACATTATTGTAAAAAACCTTTTAGGAGATTATGAAATTAACCCAAACTTGTAACGTATCAGTTCATATCACTTCGTATCACTTTTGATATTAAGTGAGCGTATCAGTTCATATCACCCCCCTATATATAGATAGGGGTGATGTGATATAAAAAATGTGATATAAATTTATTTTAAAAATTAACTTATGAAAAAATATTTACCTTTTATTCTTGTTACAATATTGATGCTATGCGTAATAATAATGCAGACACTTATTCATTAAACAAATACAAAAATAATATGGCACTAAAAAAAGGAGTGGTATTGAACCCGAACGGAAGACCGCAAGGCAGTCCGAACAAAAGTACAACGGAGATACGCAATGCGTTCCAGATGCTTGTATCGCAAAATATAGAGCAATTACAAAATGATTTATCAGAGATGACACCAGATAAACGTGTATCTTACATCATTAAGTTATCAGAATTTATTTTGCCAAAGTTACAGAGTTTATCACTTGACACGCAAATAGAACTTGAGTACAAGAATTTAGAAGCATTATTAACAAAAGCACCAGACGAAGTAATAGAGAGATTAACTCAAAAAATATTAACATTAAAATCGTTAAGTGATGACTAAATTAAAAAAAGAACTAAAGTCTTTATTATTAGTAATTTTAGCAAAAGACGCAATAAGTGAAGCAGACAAAATAAAAATAGCTGAATTATTAGGATTTAATATCAGTAAATATGCACAATTTATTGACGAAAATGGCAATCTTAATATACCTGTTTCATATTGGGCTGAAAATCAAATTTGATACACAATGAAACAGAGAATAAAAAATTTATTCGACCTTGTAGGATTAACACCTAAACAGACGTATGACCCCTTTAGCAAATGCTGGAGAAGTGAACCGGTAGAAGACGTTTTTAAACAAATTAGAAAAAATCATAATATTGACGATGAAGAGTAATCCAGATAAGATAAACAAACTAATGAATTTAATATCTGGTAGGCAAACAAATGGCTACATAGTTAACTACCATATTGACCAATCCGATGCAGTTGTTATTGACTATGTTGGTAGTATTGAGAATGGCAGTAGTAATGTGTTTATTGCGTTTAATGGTGCGACACGCAAACCTACAAATACAGAACTCGAAAAAACATTAAAAATCTACCTACAAAATAACGAAGTAAAAGCATTTTGTTTGTCTGGTTTTTATCTGTAAAAGATGCAAAGTCGGACAATAGTCGGACAAAACGTAAAAGAAGAAAAGCTATCTACCTGAATTACAAGTAAATAGCTTTTTTCTCTGTTGTCTCACCAGGATTCGAACCTAGACAGACAGAACCAAAAACTGTCGTGCTACCATTACACCATGAGACAATCAAAAACACCTACAACAATCTACTTATTGCAAATGCGATGCAAAGGTAGTATGTTTGATTTAATTCACCAAATGTTTTCTCCAAAAAAATCACTTTACTTGTAGCAGATAATGGTTCTTTTTGCCTTTTTGCACAAAAATAAAGGAATCGTTGAGCAACAGGTCTATCGTTGCAAGGGCTTCTACATCTGTCAACTTTTCTTTATTAATAAACAGTCCACCATTTTGGAGCATTTTACGCATTTCACCTTTAGACGAAAAAACGGGCGCCTGTGTGGTTAATAAATCTATCAATTTGACTTCTCCGAGCAAGTCTTTTCGCTCTATTTCAAACTGAGGAATACCCTCAAAAACAGCCAACAAAGTAGCCTCATCCATTTTCTTAAGGCTTTCGGAAGTCGAATTTCCAAACAAAACGGCGGATGCTTCTACCGCCATTTCGTAGGCCTCTTGTGAGTGCACCATGGTCGTAACCTCTTGAGCCAAACGCTTTTGCAAAGCTCTTTGATGTGGTGCTTCAGCATGCGTAGCTACTAAACTCTCTACTTCATTTTTCGTTAAGAAAGTGAAGATTTTGATGTATTTCTGAGCATCCTCATCGCTTACGTTCAGCCAAAACTGGTAGAAGCGATACGGAGAAGTATAGTTGGCGTCTAACCAAACATTGCCACTTTCTGTTTTACCAAACTTCCCTCCATCAGCTTTGGTAATAAGCGGACACGTAAGTGCAAAAGCTTCGCCTGACACTTTTCTGCGAATTAATTCTGTACCTGTTGTAATATTTCCCCACTGATCGGAACCGCCCATTTGTAGTTTGCAATTTTTATTTTCGTACAAATGCAAAAAATCATATCCTTGTACCAATTGATACGTAAACTCAGTGAATGACATGCCTACAGACGATTCGGAGGAGAGTCTTTTCTTTACCGAATCTTTCGCCATCATGTAATTAACCGTAATGTGCTTGCCAATATCACGAATAAAATCTAAAAATGAGATGCTTTTCATCCAATCGTAATTATTTACCATTTCTGCAGCATTGGGTGCATCGCTATCAAAATCTAAAAAGCGTGACAATTGATTTTTAATAGCCTCTTCGTTGTGCTTGAGGGTTTTTTCGTCTAGCAAATTACGTTCAGTGCTTTTTCCCGAAGGGTCGCCAATCATTCCTGTAGCACCGCCGACTAACGCAATGGGCTTGTGTCCAGCACGTTGAAAATGCTTCAACATCATTACACCTACCAAATGCCCTATATGCAAAGAATCTGCCGTAGGATCAATTCCCACATACGCAGAAGTTAATTCTTTTTCAAGTTGTTCTTTTGTTCCAGGCATCATCGTATGAATCATCCCTCTCCATTCAAGTTCTTCAACAAAATTCATATTCTTATCGTTTATTAGTAAAAAAATCTTTCATTATTTGGGAGCATTCTTCCGCCAACACACCTCCAACTAGGCTTGTTTTTGGGTGCAATGCGGAGGGCACTTTTCGGGTAAATCCAAACTTCTCTTCGCTAGCACCATACACTACCTTGAGGAGCTTTGACCAGTGCAACGCTCCCGCACACATCACACATGGCTCTACGGTTACATACAACACACAATTAGTCAAGTACTTAGACCCTAAAAAATTAGCAGCAGAGGTTATCGCCTGCATTTCAGCATGAGCCGTTACATCACGCAAGGTTTCTGTCAGATTATGAGCACGTGCAATTATTTGTTGCTCACATACCACCACCGCACCAATGGGCACTTCGCCTTTAGCAAATGCTCTTTGTGCCTCGATGAGCGCTTGTTTCATAAAATAGGTATCGTCAAACATCATTCTTGTACACTGTCAGGCAGCTGTTTACTGGTTTTCGCACCCAATTGTTTCATTTTTTCTGCCGTAACAAATACGTTGCCAGCTCCCAATTGCAATTTTTTCATTGCTTCTGAATAAGACCCCGAAGCCCTATCCATATTTATTTTCACTTTATTCAGGTCATCTACAAAGCCAACAAGCTTATCGTATAAAGCACCTCCTAAACGTGCAATTTCTTGTGCATTTTTCGTTTGATTTTCTTGTTTCCAGATAGAAGCAATGGTACGTAAAGTAGCTAGTAAGGTAGTTGGACTTACCACGACAATTTTTCTATCCCAAGCATAGGTATATAATTCATTATCAGACTGTAACGCAACAGAAAAAGAACCCTCGATGGGTAAGAACATCAACACAAAATCGGGGGAATTAACTGAAGGGGAATTTTGGTAGCACTTTTCACTAAGCCCCTTTACGTGCTTGCGAATAGAATCTATATGACCCTTGAGGTACACATCCTTCTCGTCGTCGTTTGCATTTACAAATTTCTCGTAGGCTATCAACGATACTTTCGCATCAATAAGTACGTTTTTATTATCAGGTAGATGTACAATGACATCAGGCCTATATACCTCACCATGAGCACCTTCTATCTGTTCTTCTCGCATATATTCTATGCCTTTTCTCAATCCCGAACGTTCGAGCACACGCTCTAGTACAATTTCGCCCCAATTACCTTGCTTTTTCACATCTCCCTTGAGTGCCTTGGTCAAATTGGTAGCTTCTTCGCTAATCCGCATATTGAGTTCGGATAATTTTCTCACCTCTTCCCTCAAACCAATTTTATCACGCAATTCCACATCATAAGTATCTTCTACTTTTTTCTCAAACAGTGATATTTTCTCTTTCAATGGATTGACTATATCATTGAGGTGCTTCACGTTAACGTCCGTAAAATCAGACGAATTTTGTTTGAGAATACGGGTTGCAATGTTTTCAAACTCTTTGGTAAAATGCAATTGAAGCTCAGTGAGTTCTTGTTTTTGGGTATGCAATTTTTCCGATAAATGTTCGTTTTGCGTTTGCAACACAGCCAATTGTTCTGCTTGTTGTTGCGATTTTTCAGTTACAGCGCTTAATTGCTGTGAGGCAGATAGGTTTTTCTGTTGCTGTTCAGCCAATTGCGATAGAGCTAAGGCTTTTTCAGTTTCGAGTTGAGCAATAGCACTTGTAAGGAATTTTTCTTGTTCGCCCAATTTAGTGAGTGCAAGTTGCTGCATGTACTTTACCAGCACCAACAACAAGACACCGACAACCAGCACCAACACAACAATTCCATATATCCCCATGTGTTTTCTCTTTTTTTAATCAAACAAGGTAGGGCTACTTTGTTCCAATTTATTAATGACGGTTGACATCAGTACTTCCCGTATAAATCGCGACTTATTTTTCACTTTCAAACGCTTACAACAAAGTTCCAAGGCATTCATTTCCTTGTCATTTAGCACAAAAGTTACTCTATTAATGCGAAGTAATGATTTTTGTGTATTTTTGTCGGGACGTTTGCTACTCTTTTTCATGCAAGAAATTTAGTTCACTAAATATATACCATGCAAAAGTACAACGCTTTGTATAATAAAAAAAATGCTTTTGATAAAAAGACACATTAACACCTAAATTTAATGGCATTACACAACAAACTTGGAAACGAAGGAGAAAAAGTTGCAACAGCCTTCTTGCGAGAAAAAGGCTACAACATTCTCCATACCAACTGGCGTATAGGACATTTGGAGCTAGACATCGTGGCGGAAACCAATGACACACTGATTGTCATAGAGGTAAAAACGCGCAGTACAGCCTACTTCGAGCACCCAAAAGATGCTATTACAAATGCTAAAATAAGGCGCATTGTGCAGGCTACCGATGAGTATATACAGCGTTACGACATCAATAAGGGTGTACAGTTTGATATCATGGCATTATTACCCAACAAGCAAGGAAACTTTGACATAGAACATATACCTGATGCCTTTTTAGCTCCACTTTCGTAAAACAAAAACATATGAATATAGAAGAAGTTAGAACACATTGTTTGCAAAAAGAAGGAGTAACAGAAGCCTTGCCCTTCGATGATGACATATTGGTATTTAAAGTACTGGAAAAAATATTTGTATTGTGTAGCCTGAATACATTGCCTGAACGTATCAACTTAAAATGTGACCCCGAGAAAGCCATCGAATTAAGAGAACAGTACGCCTATGTACTCCCTGGCTACCACATGAATAAAAAGCATTGGAATACCGTATTTATCGAAGATGTTGCCACTTCGACACAACTCCTGCAATGGATAGATGAATCGTATGAATTAGTAGTAAAAGGATTGCCCAAAAAAGACCAAATACGTTTGAAAAAAGAAAAAAGCAGTTTATTATAGCATCATTTTCACACTAAATTCGTACATTTGTAAGTTATATACACATTATTATTCTAACCAATAAAAACGGTACATATTTTATGAAAATAGCATTGATAGGATACGGCAAGATGGGCAAAGAAATTGAAAGAATAGCCATTGCCCGTGGGCACGAGATAGTAAGCAAAATAGATGTTGATAATCAACAAGATTTTACATCTACAGCATTCAAGAGTGCCGATGTAGCCATTGAATTTACGTCACCTAAAGTGGCATATGCAAACTACATTAGAGCATTTGATGCAGGCGTATCCATAGTATCTGGGACTACTGGGTGGACAGATAAAATAGACGAAATAAAAGCCATCTGCAAGGAGAAAGGCTTGGCAATGTTTTGGGCATCAAACTTTAGCTTGGGCGTAAATATTTTCGCATCAGTAAATGCATATTTGGCAAAAATAATGAACCAATTTGAAGAATACAACGTTTCGATGACCGAAGTTCACCATACGCAAAAACTAGATGCTCCAAGTGGTACTGCCATCACTTTAGCCGAAGGCATATTAAAAGAGATTTCGCGTAAAACAAAATGGGAATTAGAAACCGCATCTTCGCCCGAAGTGCTACCTATACACGCAGTAAGAGAAGGGGAAGTTCCTGGAATCCATACCATTACATACGAATCAGAAGTGGATTCTATTGTGATAACGCACGATGCCAAAAGTCGCAAGGGATTTGCTCTAGGTGCAGTGCTTGCTGCTGAATTTACGTACAAAAAACAAGGTTTTTTGGGCATGAATGATTTGCTTAATTTTTAATATTGACATATAAAACACCTCTATGAGCACTTTAACTAACAAAGACAAGCCCAATCGCTTTAAGGTATCGGCTATACAATGGATAAAAGCAACAATCGTATGCTTGCTATACGTACTATTTATAGCATGGGTAGGCAATTGGTGGTGGTTGCTGTTGCTTCCTGTTTTTTTCGATATGTACGTTACTCTATTTATTCCATGGAATTTTTGGAAAAAAACCAAAAATAAAACCCTACACAAAGTGGCAGAATGGGCAGATGCTATTATTTTCGCTTTAATTGCTGTGTATTTCATCAATGTATTTTTGTTCCAAAATTACAAAATCCCCACATCTTCGCTCGAAAAATCCTTGTTGGTAGGCGATTTTTTGCTCGTTAGCAAAATTAGTTATGGCCCAAGAGTACCAAACACGCCCTTATCATTTCCTCTGGCACAACATACGATGCCGATATTGAATACAAAATCATACATTGAATTTCCACAATGGGAGTACAAGCGATTAAAAGGACTAGACACTATCAAACACTTAGATATTGTGGTGTTTAATTTTCCTGCAGGAGATACGGTTACAACGAAAGTTTCTAACCCTGATTACTACACCTTGTGCGAGGATTATGGACGAGAATACGTACATAACAACAAAAGCATGTTTGGAGATGTGATTTTCCGTCCAGTGGATAGAAGGGAAAATTATGTAAAAAGATGCGTTGGTTTACCTGGCGATTCTCTCCAAATAAAAGAAAATCAAGTATATATCAACAATGTAGCTCAAGAGGAAGTAGAAGGAACACAGCTCAGCTATTGGGTAACGACTGATGGGCGTAAAATCTCGGAGAATCAATTCAAACGAATTGGCGTAAGCAAAGATGATCAATTATTTTTACTGAACGAAATTCCTAACGGAGACAATTTGCTTGATTACTGCGGATATGAGCGCAACAATTTTGGCAAACACAACCCTGTATATCGAATACCTTTGACAAAAGAAGCCTTGAATAAGATTAAAAACTTGCCAAGTGTGCTCAAAGTAGAAGTGGATAATGGTTTGATTTCGGGAGCTGTTTTTCCATTTGGGTATAAAGATTGGACACGAGACAATTATGGGCCTATCTACATTCCTCGCAAGGGAGCAACGGTAGCCATTACGATGGAAAACTTGCCTATATACGAACGAATTATTCGCAATCACGAAAAAAACACTCTAGAAGTAAAAGATAGCGTTATTTACATCAATAATAACGTAGCCAATACGTACACGTTTAAGATGAATTATTACTGGCTCATGGGAGACAACAGACATAATTCGGCAGACTCACGTTTTTGGGGTTTTGTGCCTGAGGATCATGTGGTTGGGAAACCAATTTTCGTTTGGTTATCGTTGGATAAAGATGCATCTTTTGTTGAGAAAGTTCGTTGGGATAGATTGTTTAAACTCGTACATAAAGAGTAAGCATGGAAGGCATAGTGCTAACATCAGCCTATGTAGGAAACTGTCAGATTTACAGCAAGCTGGCGTCGCATCCTACTATTTTGTTGGAGCAACATTGCCACTACGCCAAACAGACATACCGAAACCGTTGCAATATTGCTACTGCAAATGGCGTAATGTCGTTATCAATACCAACGGTAAAACCGCAGACAGAAAAATGCAAAACAAAGGATATTCGGATAGACAATAGCCAGAATTGGCAACAAATACATTGGCGAGCCTTGGAATCTGGATACAATTCGAGCCCATTTTTCGATTATTACAGAGATGATTTGTTTCCTTTTTACGATAAACAATTTGATTATTTACTTGATTATAACTCGGCCATACAAGACGTTGTATTAGAGCTATTAGATATAGAATGTACGGTACAATTGACAGAGGAATACAACAGTTACGCTGATTCCGTAGATTATCGAGATAAAATATCGGCAAAAAAACAATTGGAAGACATTCATTTTTCCCCGCAACCATATTATCAGGTATTTGCACATAAATTTGGGTTTTTACCTAATCTAAGCATCCTTGATCTGCTTTTTAATATGGGAAATGAGTCAATCCTAACATTGCAGAAATCATATATTCCTTAAAAAAAAGACTAAGAGGAAAAAGAAAAACGCACACAATATGAAACACTTATTCGTTGTAACATCTATTTTATTCTTTCAGTTTTTTGTGGGTTTTGCACAAATTCAAGTTAACGGAATTTCCCCCATTCCGTTTGACAATGAAACGAGCACTGCTAGCACTGTAGGGAAACGAAACACGCAGCCATTTTTTTATAAAATACCGTTTGTAGCTTCGCAAGAAACACCGTCCGCTCTGCGTTCTCGATACACCATTGGCAAATCGTTTGAGGTGAATTTCTCTCCCGAAAATACTGGTAATCATTTCATTACAAATGACGGTACGTATGTGTGGCGTATGGGATTATATTCGCCCAATGCTGCCTCCATCAGTTTTGTATTTGATGAATTTAACTTGCCTGAAGGAGCTTCTATCTTTGTATATAATCCTGCCCAAACGACTGTTGCAGGAGCTTTTACGCATATTAATAACAATAAAAATCATACCTTACCCATTGCCCCATTTGCATCTGACAGTATTATTATCGAATACCAAGAACCTGCCAACGTTGCTTTTAAAGGGAAACTGCATATAGGCAGAGTAACGCACAATACCGTTGATTTTTCGCTCAAACAGACAGGTTCGTTTAACACTTCAGCGGAATGTAGTCCGCATGCTGCTTTTGTGGACGAGGTAAGCGATATTAAACAAGCGACCTGCTTGCTCTACATAACGGACAATTCCGAATCGTGGCTCGGAACAGGTGTAATGATAAACAACACCGATGAAAAACCGTATTTGCTGACTGCGGCTCATAATTACGAAGGTACAGATATAGAACAAACAACTATTTTTTACTTTAATTACGAAGTACCCAAAGCAGACTCATTGATACGTGGATCGCAAGAATTTACAATCGGAGGAAGCACGCTGAAAGCAAAAGCTTACGACATCGACTTTGCCCTTGTTGAGCTAAACCAAATGCCTCCAGTAGATTACAGACCATATTTAGCTGGGTGGAACAGAGAAACCAACGATTTAGCACCCTTGGTATGCGTACAGCATCCACAAGGAGACGTTAAACGTGTGTCTTTCGACAATGATAATCCACAAACAATCACATACCCGTACAGCGATTTGATAGAAACCAAACTCCCCGACGCACACTGGAAAATCAACACATGGGAAAAAGGCACCACAGAACCAGGCTCATCAGGTTCAGGTTTATTCGACAAAGACAATCTCATCATAGGTGGCTTAACAGGTGGAAATTCGGTATGCGGTAATCCAATAAACGATTATTTCTTTCGCTTAAACAAAGCGTGGAGTTATTATTCAACAAGCACGCAGCAATTGAAAACATGGCTAGACCCAACCAACAGCAATGTACTAAAAATGGCAGGGAAAAATCCCTACGAAAGCACACCAAGCTTGCGAATGTCAAATTTACAAACAAGTGATGTGCTCGGAAAAGTATCTCTAGGAAATGATAAATCAGGTCGGCTATCTGGACACAACGAATTGCAATACACAGAGTTTGCCGAAAAATTTGTGAGTGATACCAACAATTACCTACATGGTGTATATATTGTGCCATTTATTGGCAAATACAATACAAATGCTCCCGTTTATATAAAGGTCTACAATGGTGTAAACGAACCAGAAACTTTATTAGCAACAGTTCTTTGCAACCCCAAAACATTAAACTACTCATCTTCTTCAAACAGTTTTTCTCAATCGAACAAAACGCAATTTAAGGACAAAGAGAATTACGTGCGATTTCCAGACCCAATACTCGTTGACCCCGAGTTTTTCGTTTCGTATGCCATAGGCTATTCGCCTGTCGATTCGTTTGCCGTGTATATGACTAGCAACAGAGCAATAGATGCATTGAATACAGCGTATTACAAAGATGAAAGTTCGTGGAAAGCCTTTACGGAATATCCGTACAATCCCGTCGCCAGTTCACTTTGGATTGAACCCGTCGTGCAAAAAGCACAAGAAAACTTAATTTTCTATCCTTCGAATGAAAAAGCGAATGCCTTGTTGTACCCCAATCCATGTACTACGGAGCTTACAGTATTTCGACAAGAAACAGCAAGTGCTCAATTTTCTCTGTACTCCATTCACGGCATTCGTATATTCACCAAAGAAAGTATAGAGAACCCCCTTTCCATTGATATGAAAAATGTACCTAGTGGCGTTTATTTTCTACAGATTACGCAAAAAAATAGTACGCAAAGTTATAAGTTAATAAAACATTAATCATGCTTTGTAAAACAAGAGCGATTGTTATTCGCTGTACAAAGTACAAAGAGAAAGATGTGATTCTGCACGCCTATACAGAGGAATTTGGGATGATATCTTACATGGTATATAATCCGTGGGGGAAAAAAGCCAAAGTAAAAGCGGCTCTCATCCAAGCCTTTAGCATTCTCGAACTAGATGTGGAACATCAACCCAAAAAAGATATTCAACGGATTAAAGATGCCCGCATACTTTTTTTAGGCACGAGCATTCACACCAATCCATACAAACAAAGTATCGTGCTTTTTTTAGCAGAAATGATACAAAAATCACTTTCTGAAACGGAGAAAGAGCCTCATCTATTTACTTTTTTACTAGAGTCAATCTCAGCATTAGAGAATAGCAAGGAGAATTTCAGTTCGTTTCACCTTATTTTTCTTATGCAATTAAGCAATTTCTTGGGATTTTTTCCCAATAACGACACGGACAACAGTTTGCCCTATTTTGATATGCTAAATGGGATTTTCACGAAACAACAGCCCTTGCACGAACACCATCTTAAAGGAACTGATTCTGCACATTTCTGGTCGTTATCTCACATTCATTTTGCCGATATGGCACAGTGGATAGTGCCTCGCACAGAGAAACAATCGCTCTTGCACTATATTGTACGGTATTACCAATTACACATACCAACTATACGTACAGTCAAATCATTGGATGTATTGCACACCTTGTACAACTGACGCCCTAATAATTTGTTATTTCATGTAAAAATAGTACTTTTGCACAGCAATTTACTTTGCCTTTGTAGTTCAATGGATAGAACAAAAGTTTCCTAAACTTTAGATTTGGGTTCGATTCCCAGCGGAGGTACTTATGCAGGACACTAAAACCCTGCTCATTCAGTATTTTTCTCTTATTCTGCCATTTTATCGAAGATCTTAATTTTTCAAGAATACTTACATAGAATAGATATTCTTGAAGGACTTTTATGCAACGTTTTATACTCATAAATCATCTATGATATCTTTTTCATTATCCATAATCATTATTGGTTAACATACATTGTGATTATTGTAATTAATTGATACCTTTGGAAAATCTTTTTAATGAGAAAGATTTAGAAATATGGATTTTCTCATTTTGATAATCGGAACCAATAACGGTTGTCTTTCCATTTATAAGAAACATAAAGCGATGTACAAAAAAAATAAAAAATAAACCCAAAAATCAATAGTATGAAATTAGAGAAAATTCTAAACAATCTGAATTCATTAGAGAAAAACTCATTTATAAAAATAATTGACAATATTATTGTCAATGAACCAACGAATTAAAAAGCTATTGGGCAATAATTGCAAATTTTAATTTCATTACATTTGTATTCTATTAAAGAAACACTTGACTTATATTACTTTGAAAAATAATCGAATTGAGGAAAAAGTAATTCCTCACCAACACACAGTATTCTTATTCCTTTTTGTAGCCATCTCACTATTTTTCAGTGTACAGAATGCGGTAGCCCAACAAATACACACCATTAGTGGTAACGTATCTGATGCAGAAACGGGCGAAACGTTAACAGGAGCTGTCATTTATACCAAAGACAATCCCTCTACCGCTATATACTCCAATGCCTATGGATATTACGCCTTATCGCTACCATCGGGAGAGCATACTATTGTTGTAACATATATTGGCTACAATACCTACGAAGAAACTATTACGGCAACGGGAAACATTCGAAAAAATGTGCAATTAAAGTCGTCGAACAAGCAACTGGATGAAGTGGTAATTTCCGCAGTAAAACGCAACGACGCTATTTTATCAGACAAAATAGGCGTAGAAACTTTAGATATACAAGCCATCAAAAAAATCCCTGTTCTGTTTGGCGAACAAGATATTTTAAAAACCCTCACTCTTACCCCAGGAGTAAAATCTATGGGGGAAGGCAATGGTGGATTGTATGTACGAGGAGGCAACAATTCGCACAACCTCATCTTACTAGACGAGGCAATGGTGTATAACGCCAACCATTTATTGGGGTTTTTCTCCACTTTTAACGGTGATGCGATTAAGGATATCACACTCTACAAAGGTACAGCCAATGCAGAATATGGCGGACGATTAGCCTCCGTAATGGATGTGAAAATGAACGAAGGGAACAACCAAACCTATCATGCTAGTGGGGGTATTGGACTTATTTCGTCCCGAATAAGCCTAGAAGGTCCTATTGTGAAAAATAAAGGCTCGTTTCTTTTTACAGCACGGCGAACGTATGCAGATTTATTTCTCAAACTCTCTCCCGATTCTTTGCTTAACAACAATGAATTGTATTTTTACGACATTAATGCCAAAGCAAATTACACCATCAATGACAACAATCGCCTTTTTGTATCTGCGTATATGGGTAGGGACGTGTTTCGTTTCTTTGAGCGTTTTGGTATGGATTGGGGCAATATTACAGGCACTGTAAGGTGGAATCATATCTGGAATAGCAAGCTATTTAGCAATACATCGGTAATTTATGCCGATTATGGGTATAAAGTGTCGATTGATTTTGATGAGATAGCCTTTAGCCTTTCTTCGATGATACAGAATGTTCAAATAAAGCAAGATTTTCAATATTTCGTCAATGCAAAAAATACCCTTTCCTTTGGGCTGCATGCTACACACCACAGCATTATTCCAGGGCAATTAGAAACTAGCTCAGCCTTGCTACAGCCTTTTACTTTACAGAAAAAATATGCGGTAGAAAATGCCCTTTATGTATCGAATAGCTGGAAGCCTTCTTATCATTGGAATATAAGTTATGGAGTTCGACTTAATGGATTTTCGCTATTAGGTGGTGGCAATTTTTACACCTATTTGCCAAATGAAACCATCCAAAGCACCTATTACGACTACAATGAATTTGTAAAAACCTATGTGCACATAGAACCTCGTATAAACATTGCGTATATAGCGAATGACCGTAACTCACTCAAAATGAGCTACACTCGTAACACTCAACATTTGCACCTCATTACAAATTCCACATCTTCTGTGCCAACAGACATCTGGATTCCGTCGAGCAAAAACATAAAACCGCAAATTAGCGATCAGCTTACAGCGGGGTATTTCATCAATTTTACTGACGATACGTACCAATTTTCGGCAGAAACCTACTACAAATACATGCAAAACCAAATTGACCTAAAAAATGGTGCGAACATACAAGCCAACGAATACATCGAAAATGAATTACTCTTTGGTATTGGCAGAGCGTATGGACTGGAGGTGATGCTAAAAAAACAATACGGCACATTCACAGGTTGGATTGGGTACACCCTTTCTCGCACAGAAAACCAAATAAACGGAATAAACAATAACCATTGGTATCCTGCTCGACAAGATGCTACGCACGATGTATCTGTAGTAGGTATTTATGATATCAACAAAAAATGGTCGCTATCGGGCACATGGGTATATAATACAGGCAACGCTGTAACTTTTCCTAGCGGGAAATACGAAATAAACGGCGAAACAGTCTTTTTATATACTTCCCGCAACGGCTCTCGTATGCCTCATTATCACCGTATGGATTTTGGTGCTACTCGGTATTTTAAGAAAACAAAAAAATTTGAAAGTAGCCTAAATATATCACTTTACAATGCTTATGGACGCAAAAATGCTTTTACCATCGACTTTGAGCAAGACGAAAACAACCCAGACAAAATCAATGCGGTAAAAACATATTTATTTACCGTAATGCCATCAATAACGTATAATTTTAAATTCTAATGAAAAAAACACTCAGCTTACTGCTATGTACACTCTGTATGGCTTCGTGTACCGAAATTATACACATAGACATTGAAAATGCCAATGCTGAACTCGTGGTAGAAGCAAATTTGGCAACGGACAGTGTTATAAATATATTGCTAACCCAATCGGTAAGCCTACAAGACCCCAGCTCGTACCCTGTTGTGGATGATGCACAAATATATGTATCTGACAACAAAGGGAATAGCGAACTATTGACATACGTTGCACCTGGAAGATATGAATCGGTTGCACTCAAAGGAACAATCGGAGAAAGTTATTCCCTTGACATAGTGGTGGGCAACAATGCGGTATCATCATCGTCGAGCATGCCCAGTATGGTGCCGTTTGACAGCCTCGTAGTAGAAAAAGGCAATCTGTTTGGCGGCATAGGAACTCCATCAATTTCAGATGGAGCTGAGGGCGAGTATTACGAAATCAAGGTGTTGTACAAAGACCCCGAAGAGGAAGAAAATTACTACCGTTTTGTAGAAAAAATTAATGGGGAATTTATAGGCTATTATCTAGAAGATGATACACGAAACAACGGAAAAGAGATGGAAAAAGCCTTGTTTCGATTTGATAGAAGACTAAAAAAAGACGATGTAGTGCGCATTGAAATGCAATCAGTATCAAAAGAATTTTATTTATACCTCACCACCCTCAACGACTTAAAAAGCAGTGCCCAAAGAGGTTCCACACCCGCCAATCCCGTAAGCAACCTGAAAGGCACACAATTAGGCTATTTTAGCACACATACCAGCCAAAGCAAAGAAGTCATTATTGAATAGTCGCTTAGAGCGAATACACTTGTTGTCTCACGTACTGAGCCCATTGCACCATCGTTTTCGACTTATCAAACGTAGCTGGAAGTATTGGTTTGCCAATTCTTACACGGATAGTTGTATTTTTCTTATTGAAAATTTCAGAAGGCAACAACATAAGTTCAATATTCTGCTTTATGCCAAAAGCTGTACGAAACAAATAAATAAAATAAAACAAATAGGAATTTCTGCCTAGAAAATGAAACGGCACAATAGGACGGTCAAACTTTATCGACTGCTTAATGAAACTCTTTTGCCAATCCTTATCTGCAACTTTACCATTGCGTATGCGCGACACTACGCCAGCAGGAAAATGCGTTATGGGATAATCAGATGCAAACAGTTCTTCCAAAGCCATTAAATATTCTTTAGAGTTACTACCAAACACATTTACAGCTGCGATAATCGGCTTTAAATGAGGAGCTAACAAAAAAGAATCGTTGCCAATAGCCTTTAACTTACCGTATTTCGTGCCCACAGTATGGGTTAGAATTAATCCATCAAGAAAACCATATGGATGATTCGCTGCAAAAAAACAGCGTCCATCTTCTGGCAAATTTTCCGCGCCCTCTATTTCAATTCTTACGCCTAGCTCTTCTAATAATTTTGACAAAAACTCTATCCCTTCAGAATCCTCAAATTTATTCAGAACACGATTTATTTCATCTTGCTTGACAATTCTTTTCAAAATAGAAACCATCCATCTGGGTAATTTTTTCAGCAATGCTGAATTGCATTTTTGTATAGATAAATCTAAATCTATGTATTTCATACGACCCTAATATTAATAAGAAAATAACTAGCGATGACAAGCCAATAAACACCTGTATATCAAAAAAGAAACACCTTGAATTAAGTGTACAAAGATACGTAATCGTGCGTATTGCATACTATAATTTAGATAAAAAAGAACATCTCCGCTATTTCACTCTCCATGCAATTGTTCTCTGTTGCATTTTAGTATAAAAAACAGGTGCAAATTCAAAAAAAAAGTCTATTTTTATACCTGAAAAATAAGAACGATGAAAACGATCTCAGTCATAATCACCACCTACAACGGAGCAAATTGCATTCAGCAAACACTACGTTCTATTTCAGCGCAAGAGGGCGTTGGTTCTCAATTTGACCTAGACATTTGCGTAATAGATGATTGCTCTACGGACAAGACTGTGGAATTGGTGCAAGCACTCAACATTCCAATTATCACTACCAAAACGAACTCTGGTGGACCAAATAAAGGACGCAATATCGGCCTAAAACGAGCCACAGGGGACTATATTTGCATAGCCGATCAAGATGATTATTGGCACGAAAATAGGCTCGTAAGTTTATTGCCTTTTCTCGCACAAGCCCCCATTGTGAGTTCTGGATATACGCTGATTGACTCGTCCATAAACAAAACGATTGACCGTATAGCACACAATGCGAATGGGGTTCGCTTATTTGATACCAATCAGACTTTTTTGAGCAAACTTACCCGTCAAACCTCTGGGCAAAACACCTATTTAGGGTCGCTCATCTTTCATCAATCGCTACGCAATGTGTTATTTGAAGAATGTTTTGGAGCAGTCGATTACGATTGGGTATTGCGTTTGTTTCATCAACAAAAATCTATCGAAGTTTGCGATTCTCTTTATACCCGCTACGTAGATGGAAAAAATCTTTCGCTCAATCCCCATTATCGCCGCCAAGACTTTTACTACTCTTTGTATTACATCGAACAACTAGAAACGCTTTACCCCGCTGAAACACGCATAGCGTATCGCAAAATTCAAGGTTCGAGGGCTCGGTACTATTATTTAATGGGAGAGATGAAAAAAGCTCGTTTTCATTTTAAGCAATCTGAATTTTCTACTAAAACCGCTCTATACTATTTCACTACATTTGCAGGTAGGAAATTGGTAATCAAGCACTTTAACGTATTTGGGTGAGGCTAAATACCTGCATTTTTAAACACCGACAAAATAGCCTCAACAGGTTCTGTACCCACAGAAATACGTAACAATTCAGGGTGTAAACCCATTTCTTGCAACTGCTTGCGTCCATCTTGCGAGGTCACTAAATCATAATGAGCCAAATACACATAAGGCATTGCCAAAGTAAATGACGCACCAAAACTTGGCCCCTTAGGCAAAGCAAGTATATCGTAATAATAAGCTAAGGGCTTATTAAACACCACCGACACTACTCCTGGTAAAGCTTGCGGATAAGCGCACATTTTTTCAAAATTTGCTTTAGACGAAGGATGCAACACGGAATATACCTCCTTCACGGCTGGTGATTGTTGCAAATAGTCAATTACTTGTTTTGTCTTTACAGAAAGGTGAAACATACGTTCTTCATAATCAGCAATAGAAATGTCTATTCGCTGAATATCAGCAATATAAGGAACTATAAGGTGTTGCTGTATAGACTGCATCATCGAATACCCTATTGCACTTTGCGGATTCACAATCACGGCTCCCATCAATAAATCGCCTTGCCCGTTGGCAAATTTCGATAAACTCTCGGTTACCACATCGCAATGCTCTAACACGTTTAAGGTGTAGGCGGATGCCATTGAAGTATCGACAACCAGCGCAATATCATATTTGCGACACAAAGCATATAAACGAGGTAAATCAACACACTCCAACAAAGGGTTAGTTGGCACTTCAGTACATATAGCACTGATTTCATGCTTATTATCTTCTATCAATGTTTCAATAGCAGCAAAATCTTGCACATGCCACAGCACCATACGACGGCTGTAGTTTCGTAAAATATCGTAAGAATCGAGGTACACGTTGCCCAATTGCAAGATAGTCGTTCTTTCAGGTGTTTGCTCTCGCATTTGCAAAGCACGAAAAACAGCATAAAAAGCATTCATGCCACAATTGCTCAAAAAAACAGACTCTGGAGACGAAATACAGTATGCTTTTTGCAATGAATCTATTAATAAAAGACCTGCATTGGCAGCTTCAACTCGCTCTTCATTGTATAATTTAGGAATCAATCCTTGCTGAAATAAAACCTCCTCTGCCTTACGCGAAGAGAGGAATATGCCTATACGCCGAACGAAAGTTCGCAAATCGACAATTAAAGAAGAATCCGCCTTTAAAGTCAAAAAGAAAAGACCGTATAATTCCACCACAGAAAAAGTGGTGGAAAAATGTTTTTCGAGCAAAGAGAGTGAGTAAGAGGAAGGAAAAGGAAAAATTTCCACCTCATCAGACAAGTCAAAATGCTGACGGACATGCTGGCAAAGCATATCAACCAATTTATTTCTAAAAAAACGGGGATAACCAGACTGAAGGGCATTTCTCACCAAGGGGTCATTCTCTTCATAACCAATAACATCGGCTATAGTCGGAAAACTCACCGATACAGCATGCGGATTATCGTATGGTAAAGATGTACCTAGTGGAATATGTCGCAGATATGTTTTCATGAAAATGAGAACATTAAGAATAAAAAACTACTTTTTCATCATTTCTTGAAAATAATCAAGCGACTCAAAGATTGTTGCTTTATCAATGTGCTGATTTAACGACAATACGCCCACATCAGACAATAAACTAAAGTTAATAAGATTGGCTACGGTATTTTTCTTATCGTGCAACATTAATTCGTACAAAGCATGGTACTCGCTAGGTGAAATATCGAAACGTCCGTAATTATCTTTTACAAAACGAGCTACCTGTGTCAAAACATCGGCAGGGAAGTTCAATTTCGTTTGCGACAAATACAATTCGCACACCAACCCCCACGCTACCGCATAGCCATGTAAAACGGGCTTGTGTATTTGATACGAATAACTCTCGAAAGCATGTCCAATGGTATGTCCTAAATTCAACGATTTGCGAATGCCTTGTTCTTGTGGATCTTCGGTTACAATGGCTTCTTTGATATAAATAGAAGACTTTACCAAATCGTGTAACTGTTTAAAATCTAACTTATTAAAATCCAGCTCAAATATTTTCTCCAATTCTGAGGTAGAAGAAATAAGGGCATGTTTAATCATTTCGGCATAGCCCGAAAGCAAATTGTCTCTATCCAAGGTACGCAAAAAATTGGTGTCAATCATCACGCTTTTTGCAAGATTGATAACGCCCACTTCATTCTTTAATCCATTAAAATTGATGCCTGTTTTCCCCCCAACAGCAGCATCTACCATTGCCAATAAGGTAGTTGGGATATTGATGTAACTCATGCCTCTTTTGAAGGTAGAAGCAGCAAATCCTCCTAAATCGGTAATCATACCACCACCAAGGTTTATCATCAAGGATTTGCGGGTAGCCCCATTATCACTTAAATATTGCCAAATGGAAACCAAGGTCGAAACATCTTTGCTAGAATCACCTGCTGGAATAACAATAACATGAGCATCAAGCAATTTTTCTGTTTTTTGCAACAAAGGCAAGCACAAAGATTTCGTTTGACTATCCGTAAGAATAAAAATAGACTTTGATGGAATATTGTCGAGCTCAAGAACTATATCGTTGGCAATATCTGAAGAAAAAATAAGACGTTGTGATGACATTCGTATAAATTTTAGAAGAAAAACTAAACGAATGCCAAAGACACTCGTTTAGTAAAATAATATTATTTTATATCGCCTTCGGCAATAAGGTATTCAGCAATTTGAACGGCATTAAGTGCAGCACCTTTTTTGATTTGGTCGCTTACAGACCAGAAGAAAAGACCATTAGGATTGGCTAAGTCTTTTTTGACACGTCCTACATATACAGGATCTTTTCCTGCAACAAATAGTGGCATTGGATATTCCTTTTCTACTGGATTATCTTGCAACACGACTCCCTCTGCTTCCGCAAAAGCTTTTTGTGCCTGAGCCACAGTAATCGGACTTTCGGTCTCTGCCCAAATAGCTTCTGAGTGAGCTCTAAGCGAGGGTACACGCACACACATGGCACTTACCTGTATGTCAGAATGCATAATTTTTTGTGTTTCATTATACATCTTCATTTCCTCTTTGGTATATCCATTATCAGTAAACACATCCACTTGAGGTATCAGGTTATACGCTAATTGATACGCAAATTTAGAAACGGTTACTTTCTCTTTATTTATCACTTGCTTGTATTGCAATTCAAGCTCGTCCATAGCAGCAGCTCCCGCTCCACTAGCAGCTTGATAGGTAGATACATGCACACGTTTTACATGTGATATTTTTTCTAATGCCAACAATGCCACTACTAATTGGATAGTAGTACAGTTTGGGTTAGCAATTATATTGCGTGGACGGACTTTTGCATCTGCAGGATTCACTTCGGGCACTACAAGAGGCACATCGGTATCCATTCTAAACGCACTCGAATTATCAATCATAACAGCACCAAATTTGGTAATATCAGCAGCAAAATCTTTCGAAATACCTGCTCCTGCTGATGTAAAGGCAATATCTACACCTTTAAAATCATCGCCATGCTTTAATTCTTGCACAACCAGTTTTTTACCCTTAAATTCATACTCGGCTCCCGCACTGCGTGATGAACCAAATAATACTAATTCATCTAATGGGAAATTACGTTCAGTGAGCACGCGTAAAAGTTCTTGACCTACGGCTCCGCTTGTACCAACAATTGCAACTTTCATGTTTACTGTTTTTTTATACCTAATATGTTAATAGTTTCTTTTTGACCCTTTTGCCGTTTTACAACAACAAAAGGAATGCAAATTGAGTGCAAAATTACGCTTTACTTTCTAATTATTAAACAAATAATGAAAGAAATATCATATTGTATATGTTTTTAAACAGATATAATTCAAAATATCCTTATTATAATTACGCTTCAAATAGTTTTTTAATAATCCTTGAACAATCAAAAAAATAACACTTACTTTGCACACTTTTTATTTAAAGCATGAAAAAAATACTTACTTTTCTTCTATATTCTATTACAATAAGTACTCTAGCACAAGTAAACGAAACATTCTCCGACGGCAATTTCTCGCTTAATCCTACGTGGACAGGCAATGCTGGAAAATTCTCAATCAATGCTCAGCAACAGCTTCAACTCACAGCCCCTGCTGAAACAGACAATGCCTACCTCGTAACTTCGTCCAGAGCAAACTCGAATGCAAGTTGGAGTTGTTATGTAAAATTGACTTTTACACCTAGCTCGTCAAATTATGCTCGCTGGTATGTACTTTCCGACAAGGAAGACTTAACGGGGTCGCTTAATGGCTACTATATCCTTATTGGCAACACGTCTAAAAACATTTGTTTTTATAGACAAAACGGCACGACCTCTACCAAAATTATTGATGCACCCATTAACCGATTATCAAGTGCTTCGAACGAAGTGTTTATCAACCTGACTCGCTCTGCATCAGGCGCATGGACACTATCCACGCGTTTAGCGAACGAAGGCGAAGATACGATTGAGTCAACTGCAAATGATAATACAATCAAAACTGCCTTATACACAGGATTTGTTTGCTACTACACAGCTACACGTAGTTCGGGGTTTTCCTTTGATGACATTGTCATTACTGGCGATATGTACGAACCTCCTGTTCTGCCTAGCTATAAGGCTCAATTTAGCGATATTGTGTTTAACGAAATAATGGCAAACCCCACTCCGCCTTTCGGATTGCCCAACGAAGAATATATCGAATTGTACAACAACACATCGGAACGCATTAATTTACAAGACTATACCCTTCAAGGTTTCTCACGCATTTGTACGTTTCCTTTGTATATTATCGAACCTTACGGGTATGTTGTGCTATGCAGTCAAAATGCATTTTCTGCATTAGAAATATATGGTAACTGTTTAGCTTTGGATAAGTTTCCGACCTTAACAAACGCTGGCGGTCTACTCGAATTGCGAAATGCAGAAAACACACTTCTCTCGTGGCTCAATTATTCGGAAAATTGGCACACAGATTCCTTCAAAAAGAATGGTGGATGGAGTTTGGAATGTATAGACGCTAGCAACTTAATAGGCGATGCTTCCAATTGGAATTCAAGCAGCAGTTATCAAGGTGGCACGCCAAACTCACAAAATAGTATTGCTACACAAAACAGCGACAACAGCGAATTAAAAACAGTAAACATTGGCATCGAAAGCAATAAATCCATCCTCTTGCATTTCAACAAACCGATACATATCGGAGCACAAATTAACTCGTTTACTTTTTCGCCTTCCCTTGATATTGCAAGCATTGAAATCCCTTCTGTGCTACACACGTCTGTAAGAATAAGGTGCAACAGCCCCCTATTAATTGGTGAAAACTACACCCTAACCATACAAAATATTCAAGATATAAATAGCAATCTACACTCGCTCAGTATCCCAATCACACTTCCCGAAACAGCGACTTATCAAGACATTGTGGTAAACGAAATCTTATTTAACCCAACATCCGAGGGAGTAGATTATGTAGAAATTTACAATCGTTCAGACAAGGTGATTGATTTGAACTCGCTCATGCTGACAAATAGAAAAACAAATGGAGAAGTAAACGCATACCCTGTTATGAGTCCGAAAGGATACCTGCTTTCGCCTCATCAATACTGCGTACTTAGTACAAACAAAGAGGGAGTTTGCGGCAATTTCCAATGCCCTTCGGATATTATTTTTATAGAACTGAAGGATTTCCCGAGCATGCCCGACGACCAAGGCTCCGTGATACTCACCACATTATCAGCACAAATAATAGATGAATATTCGTACTCTGTAAAAATGCACCATGCACTCATCTCTAATCCAGAAGGTGTTGCACTCGAACGACTGCATTACGACAGACCAACACAAGATGCAAGCAACTGGCATTCAGCCTCTTTCACCGAAGGATATGGTACTCCTGGATATAAAAACTCGCAATTTAGCGACAATATTGTCCTCAAAAATAAAATACAAGTCGCACCCAAAAGCTTTTCGCCCAACAACGACGGAAACGAAGACACCGTAAGCATTTTCTACCAAATGGACGAAGCTGGGTATCTGGCTACCATACGCATATTTGATGCCAGCGGCAATTGTGTGAAAAATATTTACCAGAACAGACTAATCAATACAGCAGAAAGCACCACTTGGGACGGTACAGACAAGGTAGGCAAACCCTTGCCCATTGGCATATACATTGTATTGGTGGAGGCTTTTTCAGAAAAAGGCACTCTAGTGAAAGAAAAACACACCGTAGTTCTCTCCGCAAAAAACTAAAAAGCAGATTCTCTCAAATAAAAAAATAGTGTATCTTTGTCGCATAAACAAATAAAAAACAAACAAAAATATGAACAAAAAAGCATTACTTGTCATCCTCGATGGTTGGGGAATTGGAGATAAATCTCAAGCTGACGTTATATCAAACACACCTACACCTTACTGGGATAGCCTATTAGCAAACTACCCTCACTCTCAATTAGAAGCCTCTGGCGAAAGCGTTGGTTTACCCGACGGACAAATGGGGAATTCGGAAGTTGGACACCTAAACATTGGTGCTGGACGTGTCGTATATCAAGATTTAGTAAAAATTAACCTTGCTTGTCGTAGCAATTCTATTTTAGAAAATCCTGCCATAGTAGATGCCTTTTCCTACGCCAAAGAAAAAAATAAATCAGTGCATTTATTAGGCTTAGTATCAGACGGTGGAGTGCATAGCTCACTTGAGCATCTATTCAAATTGTGCGACATAGCCAAAGAATACAACATAGACAATACCTTTGTTCACTGCTTTATGGACGGTCGTGATACTGACCCTCGTAGCGGAAAAGGATTTATTACAGCATTAGACGAACATACAAAAAAAAGTGCAGGCAAAATTGCTACCATCATCGGTCGCTACTACGCAATGGATAGAGATAAACGTTGGGAACGTGTAAAAGATGCGTACGACTTGCTCGTAAACGGAGCTGGCGAACCCCTAACAGATATGGCTGGAGCTATTCAAGCTTCTTACGATAACGGCGTTACAGACGAGTTTATCAAACCTATTATCAACGCTTCTGTAGATGGCAAAATTAAAGAAGGCGATGTTGTTATTTTCTTCAATTACCGCAACGATAGAGCAAAAGAATTAACCGTAGTGCTTACGCAAAAAGATATGCCTGAATTTGGCATGCAGATTGTGCCTAATGTGCATTATTGCACCATGACGCCGTATGATGCTTCATTCAAAGGCTTACACATTATATTCGATAAAGATAATGTGCAAAATACCTTAGGAGAATACTTAGCAGGTATCGGCAAATCGCAATTACACATGGCTGAAACAGAAAAATATGCCCACGTAACATTCTTTTTCAACGGAGGTAGAGAAGAACCTTTTACGAAAGAAGAACGCATATTGGTAAACTCACCCAAAGTCGCTACCTACGATTTGCAACCAGAAATGAGTGCTTACGAAGTAAAAGACGCCTTGGTTGCGGAAATAAAAAAACAAAAACACGATTTTATCGTCGTAAATTATGCCAATGGCGACATGGTAGGTCATACGGGCATGTACGAAGCAATCGTAAAAGCAATCACAACAGTAGATGAGTGCCTAAAAGAGACTATTGAAGCCGCCAAAACAAACGGCTACGAAGCTATTATCATTGCCGATCATGGCAATGCAGACAATGCAATCAACGAAGATGGTTCGGCAAACACAGCACACTCGCTTAACCCCGTTCCTTTTGTTTATATTACTGAAAAAACAAACGTAAACATTCAAAATGGAATTTTGGCAGATGTAGCACCTTCTATTCTGAAAATAATAGGCGTTACACAACCATCAGAAATGACGGGAAAAGCCTTAATTGACTAATTATCAAAAAAAAGAGAAGGAAAAGTAGGTAAACATTTTGGAGATTAGAAAATTTTATCTACTTTTGCCAACCCAAATAAAGGAGAAAAATAACACAAAAACATAAGACTATGAAAAGGACATTTCAACCATCGAACACAAAAAGAAGAAACAAACACGGTTTTCGCGAAAGAATGGCTAGTGCTAATGGTCGTAGAGTGTTAGCTGCAAGAAGAGCAAAAGGTAGATCAAAATTATCTGTATCTGACGAACCATCGTTGAGAAAATAATTTTCATTTCCTTATAAATACATTTTTAAGAGAGTTAAGACGAAAGCCTTTTCTCTCTTTTTCGTTGTATCCAAAAAAAACCGTATCTTTGCATTCAACAAACGTCCTTTCATTACTCCATATACCGCATGAAAAAGAAATCCCTCCCGTTTTTCGTTAAACATATCCTTATCGCAATGGGCGTTGTCATCGTATTGATTATTATTGCCTTAATCAGCTTATCATCATACACCAACCACGGCGACCAAGTAACAGTGCCTAGCGTAAGCAATATGTCTGTATCTGATGCGGAAAAACTATTAGCAAAAAACGACCTATCGTACGAGATTGTTGATTCAATATTCAGTAGAACAATGCCTCCAGGACACGTCTCTGACCAAGACCCTGTTCCCTCTTCCATCGTAAAGAAAAACCGCAAAATCTACCTAACCATCAATGCAAAAGGAGTTCAATTACTTCCCGTACCGCAGGTTATCAACATGTCGTTGCGTCAAGCACAATCTTTGGTAGAGGCTTCTGATTTCACCATTCGTAAAATTGAATACGCCAACTCTGAATACAAAGATTTAGTGTTAGAAATGAAACTACAACAGAAAATTGTACGTGCAGGAGAAAATCTGCCCGCAGGCTCTGCTCTTACCCTTGTTGTGGGAAACGGATTTAATGGAAGCTTAGCGAAAGTTCCTAATATAAAAGCTTTGACCTACGATAAAGCAATGGAAATTGCAGGTGCAAGTGGTTTTAACATCAGCGATGCGATATTCGACGAAGTGCCTCTCAATGCATCAGAAGAACGTAAATACGTAGTTTACCGCCAAGAACCTCGTGACAATGCCTCATTAGCAACGGGAGAATTTATCAAAGTGTGGCTAACAAAGACCCCGCAATTATATGTCGAGGAAGAAGACGAGGCATCGTTGGAAGAAGAATTGCTATTTTAGCACATGACGTCAAACGAAATAAGCGATATAGAAGAAGATGATGAGAGTGTTGATATAGAAGAATTATCTACACCATCACAATATGAGCACCATCGTTTTGTAAGCGATAATGGACAAGGGTTGGTACGCATAGACAAGTTCTTGTCAGAACGCATCGTAAATAGCTCTCGCACCAAAATTCAGGAAGCCGCTGACGCTGGCAATATTTTAGTGAATGGGACTCCTGTAAAATCAAGCTACCGCATAAAACCAAAAGATATTATTAGCGTGGTAATGGCTTATCCACCACGTGAAGTGGAGCTTATTCCGCAAGATATTCCTCTCAACATTGTGTACGAAGACGCTGATTTGTTAATCGTAAATAAACCCGCAGGAATGGTTGTTCATCCAGGACACGGCAATTATGATGGAACGCTAGTCAATGCTCTAGCATATTATTTTAGAAATCAAGCAAATTTTAATACCGCCGACCCACGATTAGGATTGGTTCACCGCATTGACAAAAATACATCGGGATTATTGCTTATCGCAAAAAACGAACACGCAAAAGTGGCTCTTGCCAAACAGTTTTTCAATAAAACCACTGAACGTGTGTACAAAGCCCTTGTATGGGGTAATTTCCAAGAATCGGCAGGCACCATTACGGGGCATATTGGAAGAAGTGTAAAAGATAGAATGCAGATGGATGTGTTTCCAAATGGAGAAACGGGCAAACACGCGGTTACGCATTACACTGTATTAGAAAGCTTTAATTACGTATCCTTGGTAGAATGCCACCTAGAAACAGGTAGAACGCACCAAATTCGTGCCCACATGAAATACATAGGGCATCCCTTATTTAATGATGAACGCTATGGAGGCAATATTATTCTGAAAGGAACTACGTTTAATAAATACAAGCAGTTTGTACAAAATTGCTTTGACACTTGCCCTCGACACGCATTGCATGCACAAACACTAGGCTTTGTTCATCCTCGCTCGAATGAGAAACTTTTTTTCACATCAGAAATTGCTACTGACATGGAGAATTTAATAGAGAAATGGAGAAATTACACCTCAGCTTACAAGCAATAACGAATAAACAAATACGCACATGAAACTACATTTTATTTTCACTTTTATACTAAGTACATTATTTGTACTAACGAGCCACGCAGAAACCTTCACATTAAAAGGCACAGTAGTAGACGATGCAGGCCAAGGCATCAGCAATATTATAGCAAGCACTACGCTGCAACCAGCAGGAGCGATAACGAATGCAAAAGGGGATTTTTACATACGTTCTGTACAGGCGAACGACACCTTAGTATTAAATACCTTTCAAGGAAAATTTCAAGTTCCACTTAACGGCATTAAACATCTAAAAATTACCATTGGTAAAGAAATTACTGCAGAAGCAATAGTGGATGAAACCGTTAATATTGGTTATGGAGAAATCAAAAAAGACGATGCAACAATGAATACAAATACCATCACTGGCGAGAAGCTTATCGCTACTGGCGAATCTACAGTAGATGAAGCTTTATTGAAAATCATGCCCTCTATTCGTAGAGGCAGAGGCGGTATGCTAATTATACGTGCGACGCAATCATTTCACTCCCAAGGTTCACCTTTATATATTGTAAATGGTGTCCCAACTGGAGGGGTAAACAATATATCTCTAACAGAAATCAAAGACGTGCAAGTGCTGAAAGATGGTTCTGCTTGTGCCATATATGGCTCGCGAGGCAACAATGGTGTGATATTGATAAATTTAAAATAAACGTTTTTTTATCCAATGCAATTCTCTACCTTTGTAAATCAATACAATAACTACTAAATAAACGGACAATATGTATAACTTAGCGACCCTAACTGCGGCTAAACTACTAAAGATTAAGGCTTTAAAATTGCAACCAAACGACCCATTTACATGGGCTTCGGGTTGGAAATCGCCTATTTATTGCGACAATAGAAAAACACTTTCCTACCCAGATGTGCGTAATTTCATCAAAATACAAATGGCACGTATTATACTGGAAAAATATCCTGATACAGATGCTATTGCAGGTGTCGCCACAGGAGCTATAGCTCAAGGAGCCTTAGTCGCTCAAGAACTAAACCTCCCTTTCGTGTACATTCGTGCATCAAAAAAAGACCACGGAATGGAAAATCTAGTGGAAGGCGATTTGCAGGCTGGACAAAAAGTAGTGGTAATAGAAGACCTTATCTCTACAGGCGGTAGTAGCCTAAAAGCTGTAGAAGCTATACGCACTAGCGGATGCGAAGTACTGGGTATGGTAGCAATATTTACCTATGGATTTCCAGTAGCAACAAACCAATTTGAAGTTGCCAAAGTGGAATTAACCACCCTATCTAATTATCAAGCAGTATTAAACTTAGCCTCAGAAACCAACTACATTAAAGCCAGCGATATAACCACACTTCAAAAGTGGAGCCAAAATCCTGCTGAATGGAACAAGTAAAAACACACAAATGACAATATTTGATAGCGAAATAAAAACAATACATGCTCCTTCGGAAGCCGTTTTCGCAAAACTCACAAACATACAAAACTTAGACCAATTAGCAGGCTTTACGCCACACGAGAAACTAAAGATATCGCGGGTAACGGCAGACACGTGCTTCTTTGAAGTAGATATTATCGGAGAAATTGGCATTAAATTGGTTGATAAAAAACCCAATAGCCTCCTGTTTTTTCAATCCGAACAATCGCCAATGGCATTTGACCTATCCATTAATCTAACCGACAAACAAGAGGATACGGAGATACACATACAGCTAAAAGCAGACCTGCCCATGATGATAAAAATGATGGCAAGCGAACCTATTAAGAAATTCATCAACCTCTTAGCTGATACATTAACGACTTTATCGTATTAAGATTATGGCACAAAAACTCTGGGAGAAAGATACAAAAGTGAATGCAGAAATTGAGCGCTTTACCATTGGTAAAGACCGCGAAATGGACATGTATTTGGCGAAATATGATGTAATGGGCTCTATGGCTCACATCACCATGCTCGAAAGCATTGGATTGCTTACGCAAGACGAACTCAAAGCTTTACTCAAAGGCTTAAAAGAAATCTATACGGATATTGAAGATGGACATTTCAGCATAGAGGAGCATGTGGAGGACATCCATTCGCAAGTGGAATTGATGCTAACAGAAAAGCTCGGTGATATGGGCAAGAAAATCCATAGCGGACGTTCACGCAACGACCAAGTACTCCTAGATTTAAAGCTATTTACCCGTGCTAAAATACAAGAAATAGCCGACGAAACGCAGCTGTTATTTACCGCCCTACTAGCTCAAAGCGAACGATATAAAGAAGTCTTAATGCCAGGATATACGCACTTGCAAGTAGCTATGCCATCTTCTTTTGGCTTATGGTTTGGCGCTTATGCTGAGAGCCTAGCTGACGATATGCAACAACTACTCAGTGCCTATAAAATATGCAACAGAAACCCCTTAGGGTCAGCTGCTGGATATGGGTCTTCATTCCCTCTCGATAGGCAAAAAACAACCGATTTATTGGGTTTTGATACCATGAATTACAACGTGATATATGCACAAATGGGCAGAGGAAAAATGGAACGCATCGTTTCTACCGCATTAGCTTCTATTGCCAATACGGTCGCCAAACTAGCATTTGACAGTTGTATGTTTACTAGTCAAAATTTCGGTTTTATTACCTTGGCAGACGAATTTACTACAGGTTCGAGCATTATGCCTCACAAAAAGAACCCTGATGTATTTGAACTTACCCGTGCCAAATGCAACAAAATACAAGGCATACCCCAACAAATCAACTTGATAACCAACAACTTACCATCAGGATACTTCCGCGATTTGCAAATAATCAAAGAACTTTTTCTACCGATGTTTGACGAAATGAAAGAGTGCTTACGCATGACGCGCTACATTATTGAAAAAGTAACCATCAATACACATATCTTAGATGAGGCAAAATACACCGCTATTTTCAGCGTAGAAGAAGTAAACAAACAAGTACTCGCTGGAGTTCCTTTTAGAGATGCTTACAAAAATGTGGGCATGGCTATAGAGGCTGGCAACTTTGAACCTAACACACACATTGCACATACACACGAAGGAAGTATCGGCAATTTGTGTAACGACCAAATTGAGCTGCTTATGAACAGCATCATAGCTCAGTTTAATTTCAAAAAAACACAAAACGCAGAAAAAAAGATACTGACATAAAACACCTTAAACATGTTGTTTGATTCAATTATATTTGGTCCGCTTAAAAGCAGAAGACTCGGCAATTCTCTGGGTATAAACTTATTACCTACTAATGCTAAAATATGCTCTTTTGATTGTATTTATTGCGAGTGCGGATTAAATGACTCCTCGAAAAAAGGAAAAATGCCTACACGAGAAGCCGTAAAAGATAATCTTGCGAATACATTGGAAAAACTAAAAAGCCAAGAAATTGGCGTTGACACCATTACTTTTGCTGGAAATGGGGAACCAACGATGCACCCTGACTTTAGAAATATTATTGATGATACACTTATTCTCAGAAATAAATTTTTCCCAGACGCTGTCATTTCGGTCTTATCAAATGCTTGGCATATCAACAATCCTGATGTGTATTCAGCTCTACGTAAGGTAGATAATAATATTCTAAAATTAGACAGTGCCCTCAAAGAAACTATTATTCATATCAACAACCCAAACAATAAGGATTTTGAAGTAGAAGATATTATCCAATCTCTTGCCTCTTTTCACGGTCAATGTATTATTCAAACCTTGTTTGTAAAAGGAACTCATAATGGGCTTGTAATTGACAATACAACTGACGAAGAAATTTCTGCATGGATAGAAGCCCTCAAAATAATTCATCCTCAACAGATTATGATTTACAGCATAGATAGAGAAACGCCTGTCAAAACCTTAAAAAAAGTTTCAGAAGCTGAACTTAAATCAATTGCTACACGTGCCAAAAAGTTAGGATTCAACATTTCAGTATCTGCATGACAGCTGGAAAGCGAATTCTCATCTGCCCTTTAAATTGGGGGTTGGGACATGCTACTCGTTGCATTCCTATCATTCAAAAATTACACCAAGAAGGCAATACCATACTCATTGCAAGCTACGGCATCTCGGGCACCTTGCTACAAGAAGAGTTTCCACAACTACAACACATATATTTCCGTGGTCTTACCATGCACTACAGTAAAGGAAATTCGCAAATAGCAAAAGTTATTCTCTCTACTCCAAGTATTCTATACCATTCAATCAAAGAGCATTTTACGCTCAAGAAACTAATAAAGGAACATCAAATTGACATCGTTATATCCGACAATCGATTTGGTTTATGGCATAAACAAGTCACGACAGCCTATATCTCACATCAATTATTGATAAAAATGCCAACAGGCTTTCGCTTTTTAGAAAAATCAATATGGAAGATTCATCGACGCATTATACACCACTATACATATTGTTTAATCCCTGATTATCAAGACACAACGAAATCTTTGGCTGGCAAACTAACACATAAATACCGTTTGCCAAAAAATGCCTATTTTTGCAACCCGCTTTCACGTTTTTACGCTCAATCCTCCATAGTTGAGGAAAATGAAATGTATGCATCAGAGGTGTTGGTTATCTTATCAGGACTGGAACCGCAAAGAACGATGCTCGAAAGCCTGCTAATCACTCAGCTCAAAGAACTAAATAAACGAACAATTTTAATACAAGGTGTACCAAGCAAGGAGACGATAATTCGCTACGAAAAAAACATCACCATTCTTCCCTATTTGCTACATACAGAACTACAATCGTATATAAGAAATACAGGAATAGTAATTTGTAGAGCAGGATACAGTAGCATAATGGATTTGGTATCTATGCAGAAAAAAGCCATTCTTATCCCTACTCCAGGGCAGCCTGAGCAAGAATACCTAGGAAAATACCTCGCGCAAATAGGCTTATTTGCTGTTCAACAACAAGCTAGCTTGTCTATACAGCAAGGAATAGCGGACGTAAAAAACACCTATATTCCTAATCTCGAAAAAAACATTAAACTTCCTTTTTAATAAAAAAGTATTATTATTTCTGACCATAAGCCAAATCGCCTGCATCGCCCAAACCAGGTACAATGTACGAATGACTGTCTAATTCAGGGTCAATTGCAGCAGCCCACAAAGTAATGTTGGTGTGCTTGTCGAAATGGGATGTTAAATAATCAACTGCATACTGGCTGGCAATAATCGTAGCAAAATGAACCTCTTTCGGCATGCCTTTGGTAAGCAGAGCATTAAAAGCTAACTCCATAGATGAGCCACTAGCAAGCATAGGATCAACTAAAATAAGTGTTTTTTCGGTTAAAACAGGAGAAGCGATGTATTCAATAAACACCTCAAACTTTAAGGCATCTTTATATTTTCTGTATGCAGAAATAAAAGCATTATCAGCCTTATCAAAATACGAGAGAAAACCTTGATGAAAAGGCAATCCTGCTCTAAAAATCGTTCCCAATACCACGTCATTATCAAAGGTATTAACAGGAGCGACACCCAGAGGAGTCGTTACGCTTTTAGTAGAATATTGCAATGATTTACTTATTTCGTATGCCATAACTTCGCCTATACGCTCCATATTGCGTCTAAATCGCAATCTGTCTGACTGTATCTCTGTGGAACGAATCTGTTCCAAGAAATTGTTTAACAATGAATTCTGAAGGGCTAAATTACGTATAATCATGAGTTCATCAATTGGTTATTTATTTTTTCTTTGGCTTCGTCAATGGAGTGTAATTCCAGCAAAGCAACATATTGCACAGCACGCTTATACTCTTCTCGCCATCCATACCACATATCCTCATCAGACAATGATTCATTGTGAAACAACGTGACCATTTCTCCATTATAACGCTTTATAATTTCGGCATAACTGCTTATAATTCCTAGCAAATCTTTAGCCTCCCTCTGCATGTATTTTTGCACAGTAACATCCATTAGTACTAGAGGGTGCATTTCCATGGTAGAAATATAATCTTTCTCCATGTTATAAAACAAAAAAGGAGTGCACGTACTTGCTCTAAAACCTGTACGATTTGCATAGCCCAAAGAATAATCTCGTGCAATAGATAAAGCATTGAGGTGCTCAAAACTTTGAGGGAAAGTGAATTTTAAAAAATGAAAGCGATTTAAAAAAACACGAACGCGCGTCATTGTTTCCAACTTTTTTTTCTCTTTTATCATCTGATTTAAATCCCCACTTGCATTATAAGACGGATGCAAACCAACGATGAGAGTTCGGTAAAACAATTCTTTGATAACTTTGTATGGATTGTAGTACGAATAGCCATCAAATGGACCCCGAGGTCCAACATGTAGGAAGAATATCGGACGCAAATTATAATCATTGTGCATATCTACAATATACTCAAGGTTAAAATAGGGATCTGGAGCCTTATTCAATAAAACTTTTAAATGATACTTAAACTCTGCCTTTTTTCCAGCTAACAATTTCTGAGCAAGCCGTATAACATTGATTGATATAAACTTAGACTTGTATTTATATACATGATCAATGTCGATAGAAGGACAAAAGCGAAAACGAGATTTAGCCTTAATCGTGTACATAGGAAAAGCTGCGTTCAACATTTCATCTAGCATTTCTGCCCACTGATCAACAAGAGGAATATCTAAAAAATCATGTTTGTATGCAATGCTATTCTCAAATTTGAATCGACCATGTTCGTCTAAATCGGCACAACCATATTCTTCATATCGAGTAATGAGGTAAAAAGCGGCTGCAAAAATATCGAAAGGAATGGATGTATCTGCTTTTGTAGCCTGAAAAAAAATCTTTGTCCCGTTCCACTCTGTCACTTCTGGTTGAACTTCCCTCACTCCGCGTTTAAACAATAAGCCCTCAGGCTCTACCACAAAAGAATTGGGAATACGATGTTCTCTGGAATAACAAATAACAGGAAAGGTACTATCTAATGCGACTTGTAATTTGGTGGTAAAAGATATATCAACGTGCAATATTTCCTTTATTACCTGTTCAAATATATATTTTACTCTCGGAGTATATTTATCTGTAAATATCAATACCATATGCTATAGTTACAATATATTATGATCTGCAAAACTATAATAAGCATCGCCTGCAATAATAACATGATCCAACACACTCATTTCAAACAGTTTTGCTCCTTGTTTGATTTTTTCTGTAATATTTTTATCTTCCTGACTGGGACTCAATGTGCCCGAAGGGTGATTGTGGCACAATATAATACCCGATGCTGCATGTTGAATGGCATGCTTAAAAATAATACGTGTATCCACAATTGCCTGATGAATACCACCACTGGAAATACGCATTTTAGCTGCGACCTTATTCGCTCTGGTTAACAATAACACCCAAAATTCTTCTTGAGCTAAATCTCCTAGCAATGGAAAGAAAATAGACGCTACGTGCTCGCTTGAAGTAATCGTTAACACCTGACTCATATCAAGCTTTTTTCGTCTTCTGCCCAATTCCAATGCGGCGACTATACCGATAGCTTTAGCATTTCCTATACCTTTTATATTCTTGGTTAAGTCCTTTACCGAGAGTTTACTTAGCTGATTTAGGTCATTATCTGCTTGCAACAGCACCTTTTTAGCCAATTCTACCGCCGTTTCGTTTCGTGTACCAGAACCGATAATAATCGCAATCAACTCTGCATCCGAAAGAGAAAAGAGACCTTTCTCCATTAGCTTTTCTCTAGGCCTATCCTCCAACGACCATTCTTTAATCCTCAAGGATTTAACTTCTGTCATCTGCCATCAAAAATACTGAATAATTAAAGTATAAAAAAATATTCAATCGCTTTTTTGCTATATATAGCAAAAAAATGGCTTTCAGTAATCTACAGAAAGCCATTTTTATATGTATTTTATATCTAAAAATAAATGTTTATAAGCTATTCACTTTTTTAGCCAATTTAGATTTCAAGTTGCTTGCTTTATTCTTATGAATAATGTTCTTTTTCGCTAGTCTATCCAACATAGCTGAAACAGTTGGCAACAAAGCTACCGCTTCTTCTTTTTCTCTTAATGCACGTAATTTTCTTACGGCGTTACGAGCTGTTTTTGCATAATATCTGTTATGCAATTTTCTTTTTTCAGTTTGTCTAATTCGCTTTACTGATGATTTGTGATTTGCCATCGTTCAATCTATTTTTTTATAATTTGTAGCCCCTAGGGGAGTCGAACCCCTCTTTCAAGAATGAAAATCTTACGTCCTAACCGATAGACGAAGGGGCCATCGGACAATTCAAACAGCACATGTTTTTCTGAATTGCGGGTGCAAATATACGGTAGTTTTTTAATTCTGCAAAATATTCATACTCTTTTTTCAGACAAAAGCGTGTTTTTACAGCAAAACAAGCAATGGAGCGACTCCTAGACTCACTAAACCAACAAAAAAACCTGCTATTAACTGCCATGGAGTATGGGCTTCGAGCTTTAAGCGAGCAAATGCCACTATGCCCGAAACAACAAAAAGTATCATATACAACCACATTGTGTTATCTTGAAAATAATACGTAAGTGCCAACACACCTCCTAACAACCCCCCAACTCCTCCCATGTGTGCACTTATTTTCCACCACAGGTTTACTAGCATAATAATGAGTACAGAGAAAAAAAGACCGATAGCTATATAACTCACAAACGGAGGAATTTTAAAAATCCTGTAAAAATAAACCAACAAACCTAGCGAAATAAGTGTAATAAGATAAGGATAAAATCGTTCTTCTCGTTTGGCAGTTTGTATCGATTGAACTACGCCTGCTTTATACAAAAAAAATATACCCAGAACAGGTATAATGGTTGACAAAAGACTTGTAACGCCAAACAAAAAATACCTACCAAATAAGTTATACATCGCCAGATAGTCTGAATACAGCAGCAACAAAAACCCATAAATGGGCATCAACAAAGGCTGAAACAAAAGCGTAAATAACTGTGCTAACTTTTTCTCCATATCTATCTTCTCCGTCTATTTTTCATGCCAATCGCCATTGTCTTTTATTAATTGAATAAGCGTTTGTACCGCCTCGTTTTCGGGAATGTTTTTTTGCACACATTCTTGTCGTTTGTACAAACTCACCTTGCCTTTGCCTGCACCTACATAGCCATAATCAGCGTCTGCCATTTCGCCAGGACCATTTACTATACAGCCCATGATGCCAATTTTTAGTTGCTTCAAATGCGATGTTTCTGCTTTGATATTAGCAATCGTATGTTGCAAATCGAACAACGTACGCCCACACCCTGGACACGAAATAAATTCCGTTTTACTCATACGTGCACGTGTAGCTTGCAATATAGAGAATGAGAGCGAAACCATATTCAGCAGACTTTTCTCATGTGTATTAGACAACATAATACCATCTCCAAGACCATCTAAAAAGAATGAGCCTACATCAATGCTCGATTTAATTTGAAGTGTTTCCGCATCCGTATCATTAAAGCTACGACTCAAAATCACTGGATTCAACAAGTGTTTGTCTGCCAATTTAGCAAATATAGCTCTACCTTCGCCAATGGCATTCTGATGTTGCAAGTCAATAATTAATACAATATATGCTTGTTGTGACAAAAATGCACAGACCTCATCAGTAAGTTCGGCAAGAGTTAGTTGCAAAAAGAGAATTTTAGATGCACAGTGCTGGATGCTACCCAACTCTCCAACTTTAAACAAAGGGTAAGCATTAGAACCTACTTGCCAACAAGATGCATCTATAATTGCGGGAGCAAGTGATTCTGCCAAAGGTTTTTTAGTACCATAATAGACAAAATCGGCTTGTAGCGCCTCTTTTAACGGAACGATATCAGCACTCATTGAAGCATTTTGTATAACAATAGGTACAAAAGATGCTCCAATAGAACCAACTGCTACTGTTTTTCTTCGGGTATAAATAAAAGGATTGAAAAAATCCTTATTAGATTGCTCAGTTATAACAGGGACCTGAGTTTTTGATGCAATATATTCCACCATCTTTTTAGCTACGGGAATCTCCATTGCTGGATGCTCGCTCAGCGACACCCGAATTGTATCTCCTATACCATCGGCAAGTAAAGCACCAATACCTACAGCTGATTTTATTCGTCCGTCTTCTGCATCTCCCGCTTCAGTTACGCCCAAATGCAAGGGAAAATGCATTTTTTCTTCATCCATAGTTGATACCAATAGACGAACAGTATGCACCATAACCATGGTATTTGATGCTTTTACAGAAATGACAACCTGCATAAAATTCTCTCGCACACATATCTGCAAAAATTCCATACACGCCTCTACCATACCACGAGGAGTATCGCCATAGCGGCTCATAATTCTATCACTCAGCGAACCATGGTTAACTCCTATACGAATAGCTGTTTTATGTTTTTTGCAAATAGCAATTAAAGGCAATAATTTATCCTCAATTCTTGTTAATTCTTGTGCATATTCTGCATCGGTATATTCGAATTGCTGAAATGTCTTAACACTATCCACGTAATTACCTGGATTAATTCGCACTTTTTCGACTATCTGAGCCGCCTCATCTGCGACCTTTGGATTGAAATGCACATCTGCCGCTAAAGGTGTTTGCAAGCCTTTTGCACGCAACTGAGCATGGATAAATCGCAAGTTTTGAGCCTCGCGTATGCCTTGCGTTGTCAAACGAACATATTCACCTCCTGCCGCAATAATTTCTTCGCATTGACGCACACTTGCCTCTGTATCCATGGTAGAAGTATTCGTCATAGATTGTACTCGAATTGGATAATTACCACCCATTGGCACAACTCCCACGGCCACTTCACTCGCCACTCTACGGTTATAATTAAAAATATCTACACAATATTTCATACTATTATAAATAAATTACCACTCTTTCCATTTTCATACTTCGTGACCCTTTAATAAGAACATAACAGCCCTCTATTGCCTTATTTTCCAAAAAAGGCATCAATTCTTCTCCACTCGCAAAAGTGGTAAACGAAGAAATTGTACTGGCAAATTGTTTCCCTACTAAATACACTGAATCAAATGACAAAGATTGTATTAAATCCACTATTTTCTGATGCTCCAGAAGGGCATCTTTTCCTAACTCAAACATATCTCCTATAACCACCATTTTAGGTTTATCGGTCTCAATATTTTTAAAATTTCGCAAAGCAGCCTCCATACTTGTTGGATTAGCATTATATGCATCTAAAATCAATTCGTTTTTGGCTGTTTTTTGCCATTGCGAACGATTATTATCCGATACGTATGATTCAATCCCCTCTTTGCATTGAGCTGAGGTAACGCCAAAATACGTTCCCACACATACTGCCGCCAATAAATTAGAAATATTATATTCTCCGATTAAATTTGTTTGCACACGCTGCGGTGTAGCATTATTTTGTGACCACTCAAAAGCAACAAAGGGATTCGTCGAAACGATATGTCCGTTGATATATCCTTTCTCATCTGTCCCGTAATAAATCTTTTCTAATCCCTGAGCCATTACCTCTAAATAAGCATTATCACCATCAATAAAGATTCTTCCATTGGCTTGCAGAATATAATCGTACAATTCTTTTTTTGTTTTTATCACTCCCTCGAAAGAACCAAAACCCTCCAAATGTGCTTTGCCCACATTGGTAATCAGCCCATAATCGGGCAAGGAAATCTCCACCAGTTCTTTAATATCCCCTGGGTGATTAGCCCCCATTTCAATAATAGCGATTTCAGCTGAAGGAGTGATACCCAACAACGTGAGTGGCACGCCGATGTGGTTATTCAAATTACCCTGCGTAAAATGCACCTTGTATTTTTGCTTCAATACGGCGGCACACAACTCCTTGGTGCTTGTTTTTCCATTACTGCCTGTAATTCCTATTACGGGAATAGTCAATTTCCTCCGATGAAATCGGGCTAAATCTTGCAAAGCGAGTAATACGTTATCAACCAATACACAGCGTGTATCAGTCACATACGCTTCTTCATCAACTACGACGATTGACGCTCCATTTTCTAGTGCTTTTTGTGCAAATTGGTTTCCGTTAAAGTTATCTCCTTTCAATGCAAAGAACATTGATTTTGGCAAACAGCTACGACTATCAGTGGTAACATTGGGGTATTGAAGATACAATTGATATAAATCGGAGGTTTTCATAAAGTGCAAATTATAGTTGTACAAAAGTAAAAAAAAAGCTACACTAATTACGAAAATTTTCAAAATAAAAACCGATTCATCCAAAATTTCATACCTTTGTATCAGTGAATAGTAAGTAGTGGAATTTACACTAAAAAGAAACAAAGTTTTATGTCAAAAACAGCAATCTTCCCAGGCACGTTTAACCCATTTACGATAGGGCATTATAGTTTGGTAAAACGCACACTTACTATATTCGATAGCGTAATTATAGCCATGGGCATTAATAGCGAAAAGACCTATAACGAACAGGAAGTAGAAGAGAATAGAGCCCACATTCAATCGCTTTTTGAAGGCGAAAATGTAAAGGTCATCACTTATACCAGCCTTACTGCGGATATGGTGAAAGCAGAAAAAGCCTCCTGTATCGTGCGAGGAATACGAGGCATCACCGATTACGAATACGAAAAAAACATGGCGGACATCAACAAAGAACTGTTTGGCATCGAAACTGTATTTCTATTTTCTGACATCAAATACAGCCACATTTCGTCTTCGCTGATACGCGAGCTAAAACGTTTTGGGAAAGAATACAACCACCTACTACCCGAGAAGTAGCCCATCGAGCAGTTGCGTATATAATGCAACACCCTCTTCTATTTCTGATATACAAATAAACTCATCGGCCGTGTGCGAGCGAGCTGAGTCTCCTACACCTAATTTCACGGTTGGAAATCGCATAAGAGATTGGTCTGACAAAGTAGATGAACCAAAAATAGTCGGTTTCATCGAAAGATATTTACTTATAAAAGGATGTTCCAAATCAATATAAGACGAATTTAATCTAAACGAACGAGCACTTACATCTGACTGCACATGTTGTTGCACAATTTCATACACCTCTTGATTGGTATAGCATTCATTTACACGCACATCTACACTGTAATTACACGTATCAGGCACTACATTATGCTGTGCTCCCGCTTGTATTACGGTAACGGACATTTTTACAGAGCCCAACAAAGGCGACACTTTATCAAACTGATAGGTTCTAAACCATTCAATATCAGACATAGCCTTGTAAATGGCATTTACACCTTCTTCGCGCGCTGCATGTCCGCTTTTGCCTTTAGCTACACAATCGAGCACCATTAAGCCTTTTTCAGCTACAGCTAAATTCATTTGCGTAGGTTCTCCAACTATCGCAAAATCAATTTTCGGCAATACGGTAAGCAAACTTTCCATGCCATTGGCACCCGAAACCTCCTCTTCGGCAGAAATAGCCAACAACAAATTATACCCTTGTGGCGTATCTTTGAGTGCAATAAAGGCACTAATCAAGGAAACCAAAGAGGCATGAGCATCATTTGAACCAAGCCCATATATTTTACCATCAATTTCGGTAGCTGCATGCGGAGCATGCGTCCACGAGGCACTTGCACGCACGGTATCCATGTGCGAATTAAGCATAATCGTGGGTTTATCTGCATCAAACTCTTGTGCCAAACACCACACATTGAGTTTGTGACGCTGCACATTACAAGATTTTTTTTGCAAAAATGCAACTAAAAAATCAGATTTCTGTTGTTCATTCCTGCTAAGAGACGGAATGCAAATCAATTGTTTTAATAAATCAATGGTATTAGCTGTTGTCATCATACGTTTTAGTTAATTTACCACGACCGTTCCGCCTTCTTTGCCAATAGCTGAAGCGTGCGTAATGATTACTTGCTTTACTCCTGAGTGTATAGCCTGAAAAGCATTTTCAAGTTTTGGAATCATGCCTCCTTGAATGATTTTTTGCTCCACATACAATTTAAATAAGGCTGGTGTAACGCGAGGAATAACGCTATTATTATCGGTTTCATCGTGCAAAACACCGTTTTTCTCAAAACAATACACTAGCGTAACTGTGTAATATTCTGACAATGCTTTTGCCACTTCTGCCGCTATTGTATCTGCATTGGTATTGAGCATGGAACCCATTTTATCGTGAGTAAGCGGCGCTAATACGGGCACAATATCTTGCTCAATTACCGAAGACAAAATACGTGCGTTTACTTTTTTTACATCACCTACAAAGCCATAATCTATTTGTGTCACTGGTCGCTTTACACTTTCGATAATATTCATATCCGCACCTGTTAAGCCAAGGGCATTTACGCCATGTGCCTGCAAGCCTGCCACAATGTTTTTGTTTACCAAACCACCATACACCATCGTTACCACATCCAAGGTTTCTTTGTCGGTAATTCTTCTACCATCTACCATCTTGCTCTCTATACCTAGCTTTTCACTCAATTTAGTAGCAGATCTACCTCCTCCATGCACCAATACTTTATGCCCTTCTAAATGAGAAAAATCAGCAAGCAATTGTGCTAAACTTTCTGGTTCTTCTACTATTTTGCCGCCAACTTTAATAACAATGAGATTCTTTTTCATGGGTGTAAACATTATTTTCTATCCATCTATTTTCATAGCTAAATACGAGAAATGAAACAATAGATGCGTATTCTACTTATTTTCTTGTGCAAATGTAGAAAAAAGATATGTTTATTCTCTTTTTTACGCTATTTTTGTACAAAATATTTCAAATCTATCATGCGAAAGCTTAAAATAACCGAACTAAATAGAATTAGCCCCGACGAATTTAAGGAAAAAGGAAAAATTCCCTTGATTATGGTGCTTGACAATGTGCGCAGTTTGCACAATATTGGGTCAATATTTAGAACGTGTGATGCTTTTTTGGTGGAGGCAATTTACCTCTGCGGGATTACGGCTACGCCTCCCAACGCAGAGATTCATAAAACAGCTCTTGGGGCAGAAGACACGGTGAAATGGCGTTATTTTGCGTCTGTAGTGGATGCTATTGCTGATTTAAAAAAACGCAATTGCACTATTTTTGCCGTAGAGCAGGTAGAAAAGAGCATTCCTCTTAACCAGCTCCTTTTGGATAAAGATAAACACTACGCCGTAATTGTGGGCAACGAAGTAAAAGGCGTTCAGCAAGACGCCGTTAACTTATGTGACGGTGCCATTGAGATACCACAATTTGGCACCAAACACTCGCTAAATGTCTCCATTGCTGCTAGTATTGTTATTTGGGACGCATTTAAGTTATTATCAATCCCAAAACCCATATAGTATGAGTTTATCCGTTTGCATATATTGTGCTTCGAGCAATTCGCTACCCTCTGTATATTACCAAGAGGCAGCAAAAGTAGCCAAGGTTCTTATTGCTGCAGACGTACATGTAAAATTTGGCGGAGGAAACAGCGGTTTGATGGGCAAAATTGCCGATACGTATATCGAGCAAAAAATTGACAATATTACAGGCATTATTCCCGCTTTTATGCACGAAGAAGGTTGGCATCATGGCCGATTAAAGCACCTGATAATAACAGAAAGCATGCACGAACGCAAGCAAAAAATGATAGAAGATGTAGATGCTGCCATTGCCCTACCAGGAGGTGTGGGCACATTAGAAGAAGTGTTGGAAGTAATTACATGGAAACAATTAGGCATATTTTTAAAACCCATTATTTTAGTGAATACGAATGGATATTTTGATAAATTCGTCGCGTTGCTTGAACATGCCACCAGCGAAAATTTTATGCGAAAGGAGCATTTGCAACTATTTACGGTAGTCAATCATGTGGATAATATCCTAGAGGCCATTACATCAAGTACCGTTTACGATGTTTCGATCAGAAAAATTGCACAAATATAAAATATGGTTACAGACTCATTAATACATACCGCAACTGACACTACCCTTTTGATAAATACTGCTATAGACAGCAGCCTAGTGGTAATGAAACCCATTATTGTTAATCAATGGGAAAACAGCCTTCAATATGGAAACACGCTCGTACCTAGCGACAGTATAGTGCAGGTATATAGTGGCATAGAGGGGAATCTTCGCATTGCGAGCTTCTTTCACTCCGATATGATTATCGCTATTTTACTTTCCTTACTGGTGTTATTATCACTCGTTATCACCTTTAGTCGCAAAGCAAAGGTGCATTATTTTGCCAGCATTTTCATTCACCCAATGGCAGGAACGCAAACGACCCGCATCACCGTATTAGAAGAATGGAAACAGGTTTTATATGGAGCATTCTCCCTAATAGGTTATTCTGGATTTGCTCTCTATCTGCTTGTTTCAGAAGAATTTGGAGGAGAAACGTATTCGATTTGGCAATTGTACGGCTACGTTGCAATGATGGTTTTGATTTATTTTGGCACTAAATATATACTGATGCGGTTGTATGTGTACACCTTCTTCACTCCTGCACATACTATTGTTATTCGTCAGTATTTTGCAATCCTATTTTACACCGGTATCATCGCGTTTTTATTCCTTTTTGCTATTGTGTTTTCCCCATCCTATCTACACCAATATTTACTGTATTCGCTGGGTATAGTTACCGTATTATCTTTGCTTTTAATGTTTTACGTTTTGTACACCAACTTTTTCAACAAAATACATTTGATTTTCTATTTTATTTTGTACCTTTGCACCCTAGAAATCTTACCCTTATTAGTCCTGTTAAAGATGCTAGAAAGGGATCTGTATTTTATCAATTAATAAAACTTAATACTTTGAAAATCAAAAAGATACTGGTTTCCCAGCCAGCACCAAGCAGCGATAAGTCTCCGTATTTTGATATAGCTGAAAAATACAGTGTGAAAATCGATTTTCGCCCTTTTATTAAGGTTGAAGGTCTGCCTTTGAAAGATTTCAGACTACAACGTATCACTATTTTAGAGCATACGGCGGTTATTTTCACAGCTCGCACAGCTGTTGATCATTTTTTTCGGATGTGCGAAGAGCTACGTATTAGCATGCCCGATTCAATGAAGTATTTTTGCGTTTCGGAAACGATTGCCAACTATTTACAAAAATTCATTGAGTATCGCAAACGTAAAGTCTTTTTCTCAAAAACGGGCAAAGCGGAGGATTTAATTTTCCCAATACAAAAACACAAAAACGAAAAGTTTTTATTAGCCGTTTCAGATGTGCATACAGACAAGTTCGCAACACTTTTGGATACGCATAGCCTACAATATACCAAAGGGATTTTTTACCGTACGGTAACAAATTATTTCGAACCAGAAGAAACTTTTGACTACGACATGTTGATCTTCTTCAGCCCTTCTGGTATAGACTCTTTATTTAAAAACTTTCCTGATTACAAACAAGAGGAAACTTATATTGCCTCTTTTGGATCTACAACAGCAGCAGCTGTAAAAGAAGCTGGAATGAGATTGGATATAGAAGCTCCAAGTCCAAATTCGCCCTCTATGGCAAGTGCATTAGAACTCTTTTTGAAAGAAAACGCAAAAGCAAGCTGTAAGAAATAAATAAATCCATACAAAAAAAGCAAATCTCTCAATAGCTAGTCCATACGTAAAAAATGGCTATCTTTGAGAGATATTTTTTATATGATGAATACACAGACACGAACCTTTCCTAAAAAAGAACATTTATGTGGTAAAATACGCATAGATAGATTGTTTGCGACCAACTCCTCGTTTGTACACTATCCTTTACGCGTATTATTTTCAATAGAAATAGAAGCCACACCCTATATTCCTGCACGCATATTGATTACGGTACCTAAGAAACATTTCAAGAAAGCGGTTGATAGAAATGCGGTTAAACGACAACTTCGAGAGGCTTATCGAATGCAAAAAGCAACACTTATAGATTACCTAACGATAGAAAAGAAAGCTATATCGCTCGCTTTTGTGTATCTTTCGGCAGAAAAAATGAACAGCGAGAAAGCATCTGAAATCATAGAAGGGTGTATACAGACGACAATAAAACGAATTCAAAAAGCAGAAAAAAAATGATGAAAAAGTTGTTTCAATACCTGCTTCTTATACCCATATACGTATATAGAGCTGTAATTTCCCCAATCAAACCTCCTACTTGTAGATATACGCCTACCTGCTCGGAGTATGCCATAGAGGCTATAAAAAAGCACGGACCCATCAAGGGCTTGTGGTTAGGAACAAAACGTCTGTTCAGTTGCCATCCTTGGGGAGGTAGCGGGCACGACCCTGTACCCTAAAACCACACAAAGACCTCTTAGTATGTATTACAACATTCACACACATAAAGCATCAAACACGACTGGTGTAGTTGAAATAATATCTATTTCGCCACAAGATACTATCAACCCACAGCATCTAATTTCCATCGGCATTCCACCATGGGAAATCAACGATGAAATGGCAGAAAAAATTAGTTGGGTTCAAAATCTCATAACAAAAAAAGGGATTGTTGCCATAGGCGAAATTGGATTAGACAAACGACTTGACATTCCTTTTGAGAAACAGCTTAATCTACTCTCTGAGCAAATAGCCATTGCCAAGAAAACCCAGAAACCTCTTATTTTTCATTGTGTTGGCGGATTCAACGAACTCATCCAGTTGAAACGAGAGAAACACATCCTTAACGCTTGTATCATACATGGTTTTAGAGGGAAAGAAGAACTAGTTAAAGAACTTGTACGGCATGGCTTTTATCTCTCTATAGGAGAAAAAAGTTTGTTGCACAGAGATGCAATAACAACGATTCCTTTATCGCATCTATTTATAGAAACAGATATGTCATTCTGCAAAATCGAAGATATATATTCAACTGTGGCTCTGATAAAGCGCATTTCCGTTAACGAATTAAAAAAAAGCATTGAACAGAATTTCATTCAATGCTTTGGAAATGTATTTTAAAAAAGAAGCTATCTATGCGGTAACTGAATCTCTAACAGCCTCTTCTACATTGACAACATAATCGCCTAGTTTTTCACATTCACTGATTAAATCCATGTACGTTACACTCGATTGATAAGTATATTTCTGCTCATTTACATCTATGACGTTTTGTAATTTAAGCTCATTTCTTAAATCATTGATTTCAATTTCAATTTCTTTCGCATAACCTATATCAACAAAAGTTTTCTTATCAAAATTCGCTAAAATCTGCATCATTTCATTATATGCTTTTTCTACAATATCGAGCATTTTGTCAATATTTGCGAGCATCTCTGGCGTATATTCTGATTTATCCTCATTTTTACGTTTCACAATACGAGCCATATTAAAACAACTATCACCGATACTTTCAATTTCAGAAATCATACGCATAATGGCTTGCAAGCGGGTCTTGCTTTCATCACTTAAACGACCTTCTGCAACACTGGTGAGGTATGTAGCTATTTCAACCTCCATTCTATCACTTATATTCTCATATTTCGCAATACGATCGTACGTATCTTGAAAAGCATGTGTATCTTTTTCAACGAGCAACTCCTTCACCATATGAAACATCTTAAACGTACGTTCTGCATACACGTGAATCTCTTTGGTCGCTTGTAGAATAGATAACTCTGAAGTAGAGAGCAAGCCTGTAGAGATATGCGTAAGGTGAAACTCTTCGTCAGTCTGTTTTTTAGGCAAAATCCAAGATACTGTTTTAGCAATTAGACCAACAAAAAACAACATTAGAGTTGTATTGATTATGTTAAAGATGGTATGAAACATAGACAATGCATACGATGTGGCTAGCTGCGTGCCTTCAAATTGTGACTTTAAAGCCAACTGATCAGCAGTTAGAGTCGAATTATCTGCAGTGGTAATTAAACTCATCGTTTCAGGACCCATAGCTTTTGCCATAGCTTGCAATTGAGTAGGATCGCCTGGACCATAACTTTGCACTAAACCTGCCACCATGCTCACGAACCAAGAGAATACAATCATCATCCAAATAACACCAAATATATTGAATACTAAGTGGGCTAGCGCTGCTCGTTTTGCCGATACATTAGCGGGAAAAGCTGCTATATTAGCCGTAATAGTTGTGCCAATATTCTCTCCTAGCACCATAGCAGCTCCTAGTTCGAACGATAACCAACCTTTACTGCACATGATAAGCGTAATTGCCATAGTGGCTGAGGACGACTGCACAACAATGGTAAGCAGCGTTCCTATTGCTAGGAAAATAAGTACAGATCCAAATCCGTAATTTGTATATTGAGTTAGAAAAGATAGAATTTCTGGATTACTTTGTAAATCAGGAACAGCACCTTTCAGCATATCCAAACCCATAAAGAGCAGTGCGAAACCTAAGATAAATTCTCCTAAGGATTTCCGCTTGTTGTTCGAAGAAAATACAAACGGGAAAGCTATAGCTATAAGAGGAAGAGAAAAAACAGCGATACTCACTTTAAAGCCAAACAAGGAGAGTATCCATGCCGTGATAGTCGTTCCAATATTAGCACCCATAATAACGGTGATGGACTGAAACAAGGTAAGCAAGCCTGCGTTTACAAAACTCACGACCATTACGGTAGTGGCAGAAGAGGATTGTATCAGAGCTGTAACAAAAATACCTGTCATCACCCCCATTATCCTGTTTTTGGTCATGGCTGCCAATATAGAGCGCAAACTGTCTCCTGCAACTCGCTGCAAGCCTTCGCTCATTAATTTCATTCCGTACAGAAACAAGCCCAATGAGCCGATTAACTCCAACAAATCAAAAAAAGTGTATTCCATAATGGATTTTTATTTACAAAACAAGGTACAAAAATAATATTATTTATACATTTACAAAGATTTTTTAAGAAAAGATTCTAAACATAATCATAATACATGAATAAATACATCGAAATTTTTTGTAAAAACAACAAAAAGAAAGCACTTATTCCTTTTGGGAAATCCTTGTCGGAAGTATATCACGATTTGAAAATAGAACTACCCTACGCAGTGGTTGCAGCTAGGGTCAACAATAAAATTGAAAGTCTGAGCTATTCGTTGTATCGGAATAAAACAATCGAATTTATTGATTTAAGTAATGAATCGGGCATGCGTGTATATGTGCGTTCGCTCGTTTTTGTGCTATTCAAAGCCATTATTGACCTTATTCCAAATGGCAGATTGCGGGTAGAACACCCTGTTTCTAAGGGTTATTATTGTGAGATTACCTCAAATGGAGAAAAAATCTCACTTGAGCAACTTGCTGAAATAAAGCATCGGATGAGAGAGATTATTTCGCAAGATATTCATTATGTATCGGAAGATAAACCGACATCCGAAGCAATCGAGGTTTTTTCCAAGCACGAAAAGCAAGACAATGTTGACTTACTAAAAACCTATAAAAACTACTATACTGAATACCATACACTCGATGGATTGCCGGATTTTTACAGCGGAGCATTGTTGCCAAGCACAGGTTATTTGTCTATTTTCGACATTTTACCTTACCTCGACGGTTTTTTACTGCAAGTGCCCAAAAGGAATCATCCCGTAATTCTAGAGGACATTATTGTGCAAGATAAATTGGCAGGTGTATTTGCCGACCATTATAAATGGTGCAGAATAATGGGTATCAATAATATCGGCGATTTTAACAGTATTGACAAATGCAGCTTGGGCGATTTTATAAAAGTAACAGAAGCGTTGCACGAAAAGCAAATATCAAAAACTGCCGATTTCATCGCTAATCAGCAGGCAAAAACAAAAATGATATTGGTTTCGGGGCCTTCATCGTCGGGCAAAACAACCTTTACAAAAAGGTTAAGCGTACAGTTAATGGCCTCTGGCATCAAGCCCTTATCCTTGTCGCTAGACAACTATTTTGTTGATAGAGAAAAAACACCCTTGGACGAAAAAGGAGAATACGATTTCGAATCACTTTACGCACTTGATATTGAGTATTTTAATGAGCAATTAAGCCAATTATTACTTGGTGAAGAGGTTCGTTTGCCAACCTTTAATTTTGAAACAGGCAAACGAGAATTCAAAGGAAACAGATTGCGCTTACTGCCCGAAAATATCCTCATCATCGAAGGCATACACGCATTAAACCCCACGCTGACTGCAAATATTGCTGAAGATGTAAAATACAAAATTTATGTATCAGCTTTAACCACGCTATCACTCAACGACCACAACTGGATTCCCACTACAGACACACGTATATTGCGGCGTTTGATTCGCGATTATAAGTACAGAGGCTACTCGGCTATAGACACATTAATGCGATGGTCTAGTGTACGAAAAGGCGAAGAAAAATGGATCTTCCCTTTTCAGGAGAATGCGGATGCTATGTTTAACTCTTCGTTGATATTCGAGCTAGCTGCACTCAAAAAGCAAGCTGAACCAATATTGCTAGAAGTGCACCACGACTCAGAAGCGTATCCAGAAGCTCACCGTTTGCTTAAATTATTGCAATATTTCAAACCCATACCCTATGGCGAAATCCCTGCCACCTCTTTACTCCGAGAGTTTTTGGGAAAAAGTAGTTTTAGGTATTGAAATGACAGAATACAAAGAGAGAAAACGCACTGTTTCTCTCTTTGTATCTTAATCAAATATTACTAAATTAAATGACTTCTATGCCTTGCTTTGCACACAGCTCCAATGCCAAATCTTTCAATTTGTATTTTTGTATTTTACCACTTCCCGTCATCGGGAAATTCTCTACAAAAAACACATATTTAGGGATTTTGAAGCGAGCTATCTGACCTCGACAAAATGCACGTACATCTTCTTCTAAGAGCGTTTCACCTTCTTTTAAGATAATAAAAGCACCTACATCTTCGCCGTATTTTTTAGAAAGAACAGCAGCCACTTGCACATCCTTTATTTGTGGCATTTTATATAAAAACTCTTCTATCTCGCGTGGATAAATATTTTCCCCTCCACGTATAATCATATCTTTAATACGACCTGTAATACGGTAATTGCCATTTTCATCTTTTACACCCAAATCGCCCGAATGTAAGAAACCATCTTTATCAATAATTTCGTCGGTGGCAGCTTGGTTTTTATAATACCCTTTCATGATATTGAACCCTCTGCAACACATTTCTCCTTGCACGCCTACGGGGCATTCTTCGCCAGTTTCTGGATTGATAACCCGTACTTCAACATGAGGATAATCGCTTCCAACAGTAGTACAACGCACTTCAAACGAATCGTCCAATCGTGTCTGGGTCATACCGGGCGAAGTTTCAGTTAGACCATATACGCTTGTAATAGTCATATACATTTTATCACTCACCTGCCTCATTAGTTCTATAGGACACAATGCGCCAGCCATAATACCTGTACGCAAAGAGCTCATGTCAAACATAGAGAACATTGGGTGGTTAAGCTCTGAAATAAACATAGTTGGTACACCATATACGGCAGTACATCTTTCTTTATGAATAGAAGCGAGCACAACTAATGGGTCAAATTTTTCGACCATAACCATCGTAGAACCATGCGTTAAACAATTCATTACTGCCAATACGACACCAAAACAATGAAATAACGGCACACATACACATAATTTATCATCTTGCGTAAATTTCATGTTTTCACCTGTAATCAACCCATTATTTACAATATTGTGATGCGAAAGCATTACTCCTTTAGGGAAACCCGTGGTGCCAGAGGTATATTGCATATTCACTACTTCGTTGCAATGGATGGTGCTTTTCACGCTTTCAAATAACGAATCATCTACATTTTTACCTAACAACAACAATTCAGGCGTATTGTACATGCCTCTAAATTTTTCTTGTCCGATATAGACTACGTTTTTCATCTTAGGAAAACGCTCGCTATTGAGGTAACCACGTTGTGATGTTTTTAATTCAGGGAGCATTTTATTCACCATATCCACATAATCGCACTCCCAAGTTCCATCGATAATACATAAGGTATGCATATCGGAGTTTTCGCACAAATATTCTAATTCATGCTGTTTGTAGTTGGTATTTACTGTTACCAATACGGCCCCAATTTTTGCGGTAGCAAACAAAAAAGTTAACCAATCTGGCACATTCGTAGCCCAAATTCCCACATGGTGTCCTTTTTCAATACCAATGGCGAGTAGTCCTTTCGACAATTCATTTACCCGTTGATCAAAATCTTTCCACGTAAATCGTAAATCTCTGTCAGAATACACGATGCATTCTTTATCTGGAGTTTGTTCTGCCCAATATTCAAGCCAAGCTCCAATGGTTCTATCTGATAATTGCATATTTTTTTACTCTAGATGAATGAGAATTAAAACGGACTATACACTACGGCTAAAATTTTCGCACCTTTTTCTTTGTGTGCATGCACATGGTGTTCTACGATAGAATCGTAAAAAATACTATCACCCTCGGCAAGATGATACACCTCTTTTCCGTAATTAATCTCGATTTCACCGCTCAAAACATAGATAAATTCTTCACCTTCATGTGCAGACAAAACAAAATCTTTGCTTACAGATGGTTGAATTGCTATAACAAAAGGCTCCATATGGCGACCAGCTTTTTGTCCTGCAAGCGAATAATAATCCATGTGCTTGCGTGCTCCTACTGTATCGTTGGAGAAACTAAGGCTACCTACTTGTTCGTGTTTGCGACATAGAACAGGTCCTATTTCCGTATTGTCATCTAAAAATGTACCTAATCGTACGCCCAAAGCACGTGCAATTTTGGTTAAAGGAGCTAACGAAGGCAATTTTTCATCCTCTTCGATAGATAAAATTTGCTCTGTTGCCAAACCTGAGCGTTCGGCTAATTGTTCTACCGTGATTTCTTTACTTTCACGAATAGATTTGATTTTTTTACCAACAAATGCATTGTTTTGTGACATAGTTTACGAATTTTACAATTATCGAATTGGTTAAGAATTAGTATATGAGACACAAAAATATACAATTTATCTTTAAAAACAATAGTTTAGGTGTATTTAAAACAAAAACTATCCTTTTAGCATGAATCAGGAACTCTACATGCCATACTGTGCCCTACAACAGAAGAGGAGGATATCCGTTACATTTGTAACCAATATCCTCCTCCATTTACACTAAATAAAAGAAATCCAAATCTTATTTTTTAAGAATCTTATTCAATACCACATCTTTGTCTAACTTTTTGGTACAGAAGAACCAATCGTAGCATTTTGTAGTTGCGTCTTGACTTTCCATTCTTTCTTTTGCTACGCCACAAGAACCTGCGGTCGGAACGATAACCTCATCACCTGGACGCCAGTCAGCTGGTGTAGCTACACCAAATTCATCGGCGGTTTTAAGTGCTAATACCACACGGTAAAGCTCATCAAAATTACGCCCTAAACTCAATGGATAGTAAATAATGGTTCTGATAATCCCTTTTGGGTCAATTACAAATACAGCTCTTACGGCCTTTGTACTGCTTTCTCCTGGCATCATCATACCATATTTTTTTGCTACATCCATAGAGATATCCTCAATTAAAGGAAAGGTCACCTCTATATCTTTCATGCCTTTGTACTCAATTTTTTCTTTGATAGTACGAAGCCATGCAATATGGCTATACAAACCATCGACTGACAAACCTACTAATTTGCAATTAGCTTGTTCAAATTGATCTTGCATACTAGCAAACGTCATAAATTCCGATGTACATACTGGTGTGAAATCAGCAGGATGACTAAATAAGATTACCCAACTTCCGCTATAATCAGCGGGGAAGTTAATATCACCTTGTGTCGTAACAGCTTTAAAACTAGGTGCTTGTTCGCCAATGCGAGGCATGGCATAAAATTCTTGGTTGTTTTCCATCATTTTTTCTTTTTAATTTGTTATTATTATATTACTTGTGTTTTCCGTTTATTTGTAGTTTAATATCGTGAATTTCAAAATCGGGAATCCCCTTTTCTGTAAAATAAGTAGCTATCATAGCACTCAACTCTTCATTGTAATAATCATAAATTTCTCCCGTTTCGGAGCAATACAGATGATGATGCTCGAGTAATACAGCGTCGTACCGCATACTATCCTTATCCGTTTTCACACGTTTAATCAATTTCTTTGCGACCAAAGCATCTAATACATTATATATAGTACCTACAGCAATATTAGAATGTCGCTGTTGAACACGAGATATAATTGCTTCTGCGGTAGGATGGGACGTATCCCCAATTACTGCTTCAAAAACAGCCAAACGCTGCGGAGTAACTTTTAAGCCACTCGACGCTAAACGCTGCTGCAAGGAAACTAATAACTCCTCCATTCTAAATAATAATTATTCTTATCTGAGAACAAATTTAAGTAATGAGAATTGAATATGCAAATATTTTAGACTATATTTCATAATTTAGTCTAAAAACCATGAAAACATCCATTTATATCACTAAAAATAGTTTAAACAATCTCAATTTTATTACTTTTGCACCGAATTTTGTTTACTAATCTCCTAATGCGATAGAAAAATGAGTAAGAATATAGTCATTGTTGAGTCACCGGCAAAAGCCAAAACGATAGAAAAATTTTTGGGGAAAGATTTTCACGTAGTTTCTAGTTTCGGACATATTCGCGATTTAAAAAAGAAAGATATCAGCATTGATTTTGAAAATAATTACAACCCGATATACGAAGTTCCTGTTGATAAGAAAAAACTCGTAAGCGAGTTGAAAAAGAAAGCAGCAGCGGCAGAAACCGTATGGCTAGCTTCCGATGAGGACCGCGAGGGAGAGGCCATTGCATGGCACTTATACGAAGAATTAGCACTTACGCAAGAGAATACAAAACGCATTGTTTTTCACGAAATTACAAAAAATGCCATATTAGAGGCAATCGAAACTCCTCGCTCCATTGATTTAGCATTAGTAGATGCTCAGCAAGCACGTAGGGTGCTCGACCGCATCGTGGGTTTTGAACTATCACCGATTTTATGGAGAAAAATTAAACCCTCACTCAGTGCTGGACGTGTACAATCGGTAGCCGTTCGTCTCATTGTAGAAAGAGAGCGCGAGATTAACAATTTTACAGCAGAAGCTAATTTTAGAGTAACGGCAATTTTTATTACCAAAGATACACAAGGCAATACAATCGAATTGCCTGCGGAACTTCCAAAGCGTTTTAAAACAAAAAAAGAAGCGCAAGCATTTTTAGAAACATGTAAAGATGCCCTGTTTACGATTGAGGACATTAGCAAAAAACCGAGCAAAAAAACGCCCGCATCTCCCTTTACAACATCTACTTTGCAACAAGAAGCTGCTCGCAAATTAGGATATTCTGTATCGCAAACGATGATGTTGGCACAAAAACTATACGAAAATGGGTTTATTACCTATATGCGTACCGACTCGGTAAACTTATCGTCCTTGGCTATTAACACTGCCAAAGAGGAAATTACACGTTTTGCGGGAGAAAAATATGTGCATGTGCGGCAATATACTACCAAATCAAAAGGAGCACAAGAAGCACACGAGGCTATACGCCCAACGGATTTGTCTCAACATACAGTAGAAGGCACACGACAAGAGAAATACTTGTATGAACTAATCTGGAAACGTACCATAGCTTCGCAAATGGCGGATGCAGAAATTGAAAAAACAACCGTTTCCATCGGTATTTCTACCACTAACGAGAAATTTAACGCAACAGGAGAAGTGCTAGTTTTTGATGGGTTCTTAAAAGTATATATGGAGTCGAACGATGATGAAGACTCCAATACAAACGAAGATGCAAAAATGCTACCGCCATTGCGTGTAAACGATGCGTTGGAATACAAACGAATTATTAGCACAGAGCGTTTTTCTCAACGCCCACCTCGCTACACTGAAGCTAGCTTGGTGCGAAAACTGGAAGAGCTAGGCATTGGCCGTCCATCAACGTATGCACCTACTATCAGTACGATACAAAATAGAGAATACGTAGAAAAAGGAGATAGAGACGGTGAAAAAAGAGCCTTCAATACCCTTCTGCTAGAAAACGGAACAATTACAGACAAGAAAAACGAAGAAGTATTTGGCACAGAAAAATCGAAACTATTCCCTACCGATATAGGTACGGTGGTTACAGATTTCTTAGTAGAACATTTTGATGCGGTACTCGCTTATGACTTTACAGCAAAAGTTGAGAAAGAATTTGACATAGTCGCTTCTGGAAAATTAAAATGGCAAAAAGCCATTGATACATTTTACAAAGGATTTCACCCCTTAGTGGAAGAATCCTTGCAAAATTCAACCAAAAAAGTGGGCGAACGGGTATTGGGCGATGACCCTAAAACGGGCAAACCAATCTCTGTAAAAATTGGTAGGTATGGGGCTATTGCACAAATTGGCTTAACCTCTGACGAGGAGAAACCAAAATTTGCTCCGCTCAATAAAGACCAATCTATTGAAACAATAACCTTAGAAGAGGCTTTAGAATTATTCAAACTGCCACAGACTATCGGACAATTTGAAGAGAAAGATTTGATTGTTGCCATCGGACGATTTGGTCCTTACGTAAAACATGCCTCAGCCTTCTATTCTATTCCTAAAGATATAGACCCGCTAAAAATCACAGTAGCACAGGCCTTAGAACTGATAGAACGCAAACGCGAAGCAGATAAGAATAAGGTGCTGAAAACATTTGATGAAGACGCTTCTATACAAATTTTGAACGGTAGATATGGCCCATATATTTGCCAAAATAAGCTGAACTATAAAATCCCTAAGACCAAAACCCCAGCAGAATTAACTCTAGATGAATGCTTGGAGATTATATCAACAGCTCCTGCACCAAGCAAGGCAAAAAAAACACGTAAATATCCATCTAAGAAATAAAGTAACAAAAAGCCCCTTTAAACAAGGGGCTTTTTATGCGACAAAAATAAAGCTCTATTTTTTGTAATACTCTTGAGCCGCGGACATATTATTCTGCATTGCTTGAATTCGTTTCGCATCAGAAGGGTGTGTACTAATAAATTCAGGAACACTGCCGTCTTTTCCTGCGGACATTCTTTCCCAGAAAACTACTGCTCCACGAGGGTCGTAACCAGACATTGCCATAAAAACCATGCCTAAATTATCTGCTTCATACTCATGCTTGCGCGAATACGGCAATGTAACGCCATATTGCATGCCTAAACCAAAAACAGTACCCATTAACTGCTGCGTTACTTCAGACGTGGAAGAAAGGGCTACACCAGCAAGCCCTAGACCTGCCTGAGTTACCATCTCTTGACTCATACGCTCATTGCCATGTTTTGCCACAGCATGTGCAATTTCGTGCCCCATTACAACCGCTAAACCATTTTCATCTTTACAAAAAGGCAAAATACCTTCGTAAAACACCACTTTCCCTCCAGGCATACAAAACGCATTCACATTGGGATCTTCTACCAATGAAAATTCCCAAGAGAAATTTGCAATATCCGCTTCTCTCCCATTTTCTTTGAGGTACTTCTCTACTGCTGCGGCAATGTTTGCGCCAACCTGCTTTACCTGCTGCGTAGCAACCTTATTACTAGACAATTTAGCGGTGGAGATATACTCAGAATATTGAGTAAAACTTGCCTCTAGAATTTGAGCATCCGACACCAAAAGCAACTGTTTTCTACCTGTAAGAGCCACTGTAGAACAGCTCATTAGGAACACCGAAAACAGACCTAAAACAACATACTTCCTCATATTTACTGATTTAATTAGTGCTAATTAGCTTTTTTTTTTTAATTTTGTAAAAGTAAAAAGAATTAAAACAGAAACCTCACATAATGGGATTAAAATTTAAAAAAATTGCTGTAAAGATAGGTAGCAACGTATTAACACAAAAAAACGGGAAATTAGACATTCCACGTATTTCAAAATTAGTCAATCAAATAGCCATCTTGCACCAAGCAGGTGTAGATGTTATTCTTATCTCTTCTGGAGCTGTCGCTGCGGGAAAAAGTGCCCTTAAATTAAAAAAAGAATTAGACTCCGTTTCTAGCAGACAGTTATTTTCGGCTGTAGGACAAGTAAAATTAATGAATCACTACCATACACTAATGACGGCACACGGCATTTTTTGTGGACAAGTGCTTACCGCAAAAGAAAACTTAGGCTCTCGCCGCCACTACCTAAACCAAAAAAACTGCATCAGCGAAATGCTAACGCACAAGGTAATACCCATTGTGAATGAAAACGATACTATCTCAGTTACGGAATTAATGTTTACAGACAATGATGAACTTTCGGGCTTAATCGCCACCATGATGGGAATGGAAGCTTTAATCATTCTTAGCAACATTGATGGAATATATAACGGAGACCCTGAGAACCCAAAATCGCAGGTAATCAGACAAGTAGCTCCCAACAAAAGCCTATCACAATATATTCAAACAAATAAATCTTCTTTCGGACGAGGCGGGATGTTGACCAAAACAGCCATTGCCCGCAAAGTAGCCGATGAAGGTATCAATGTATATATTGCCAATGGCAAGAAAGATAACATCTTATTGGATTTGCTTGATGAAGATCAAGATATAGTCTGCACACAATTTATTGCTAACCGCAAAGAAGCGTCAAACGTGAAAAAATGGATAGCTCACAGCGACGGATTCGCCAAAGGCGAAATATATATTAACGAAGGAGCACGCATTGCTCTTTTAGGTAAAAAAGCAACCTCCGTATTGTTTGTAGGGATAACAAAGATTATCGGAGAATTTGAAAAAGATGACATTATTAAAATTATTGACGACAAAGGAGTTCAAATTGGTGTAGGGAAAGCACGCTATGACAATGTAAAAGCTACACAATTAATAGGCAAAAAAGGACAACGCCCTTTGGTTCATTATGATTATTTATATTTAGACTAACATGACTCAAGACACACCATGGGGGAAAAAGGCCCTCATCGCATCACGCTCATTAAACTTAGTATCCAACGATAAAATCAATGAAATTTTGATAGCTTTAGCCGATGAGGCAATCGCTAACACAGATATTATATTGGCTGCAAACCAAAAAGACCTAGATGCAATGGATAAAACCAATCCAATGTACGACCGTCTATTATTAAATGCAGACAGAATACAAGGCATTGCCGAAGATATACGAAAAGTAGCATCGCTACCTTCCCCTTTGGGTCGGATATTGGAAGAAAAAAGCCTACCTAGCGGATTGTTTTTAACAAAAACGACAGTCCCTTTTGGCGTTATTGGCATCATCTACGAAGCGAGACCAAACGTAAGCTTTGATGTTTTCTCTTTGTGTATGAAATCGGGCAACGTATGTGTGCTTAAGGGTGGCACAGATGCTTTTCACTCAAATTTGGCTATTGTATCAGTTATCAAAAACATACTGAAACGTTTTGATATAGACGAAAACTCCATACACCTATTACCTGCTGGTAGAGAGGCTACTGCCGACTTGCTAAATGCGGTAGATTATGTGGATTTGCTCATTCCTAGAGGAAGCAAAGGCTTAATAAATTATGTACGCAACAATGCCAAAGTACCCGTAATAGAAACAGGAGCTGGTGTATGTCACACTTATTTTGATGAATACGGAGACAAGGAAAAAGGACGAGACATCTTATTTAATGCAAAAACAAGACGAGTAAGCGTATGCAATGCCTTGGATTGCTTTATTATACATGAAAAACGCCTTGCTGATTTGGCCGATATATGCAAACCTTTGGCTGACAAAGATGTAGTAATTGAAGCAGACACCAAAGCCTATACTTTCTTAGCAGGGAAATATCCACCACATTTATTGCAAAAAGCAAATGAACAGAGTTTTGGTACAGAGTTTCAAGCATATCGCATGAGTATTAAAACCGTGAGCGATATACAATATGCCCTTGAGCATGTTGCTACAAATAGTTCCAAACACAGCGAAGCTATTATTTCTGAAAAAAAAGAACACATTCAACGCTTTGAAAAAGAAGTAGATGCCGCATGCGTCTATAGCAATGCCTCTACTGCTTTTACCGATGGGTCTCAATTTGGATTGGGTGCTGAAATCGGCATTAGTACGCAAAAGCTGCACGCTCGTGGACCGATGGCTTTAGCTGAATTAACAAGCTACAAATGGCTTATTAAGGGTAACGGACAGACTCGCGCCTAGATAGCTTTTAATAATTTAAACGTTTTACGGTGTAAAGAACAGATGCCATGCTCCTCTATGGCTTTTCTGTGAGCTTTTGTTGGGTATGCTTTGTTCTGATTCCACCCATACCAAGGATAGGTTTGGTGCAATTCGCACATATAATCATCTCTGTATGTTTTGGCTAAAACAGAGGCTGCTGCAATAGATAAATACTTGCCATCGCCTTTTACAATACAAGTATGTGGGATGTTCGTAGTATTTTTAAACCGATTGCCATCAATAAGCAAATGTTGTGGTTGGATAGCTAATTGAGCAATAGCTCGGTGCATTGCCAAAAAAGAAGCCTTCAAAATATTGATGTTATCTATCTCTTCCGCAGACACAATACCCACAGCAAAAGCCAAAGCATGTTCTTCGATATATGGACGCAAAATTTCGCGTTTTTTCGCCGACAATAATTTGGAGTCATGCAAAGTCTCACTTTTAAAATCAGGAGGTAAAATAACTGCGGCTGCAAATACAGGACCAGCCAAACAGCCTCTTCCCGCCTCATCGCATCCACATTCTACGATACCTTGATGTAAATAGGACAGCAACATACGGCTAATTCTCAGAATAAACGACAGCAGTAACGACATCGCCTACCACACTCAAGGTCGATTTATCAATATTCTCCATCGTATCGTTTACGGTATGCCAAGTATCAATAAAGCCCTTTTCATTTGTGTAATGAATAATATCAATACACGGAATGTTGGCTATTTTATTGATATAGTAATGGTCATCAATAATGGGATTGCCTAGTGCTGAAACAAAATAGCTGGCATACCCTAACTGGCGAGCCTTGTCCCACACCATTTTAACAACATCTGGTGCATAACGCATTGAATTGCCTTCTTGCAAGAATACTGGATTTTTCCCTCCGACCATGTCTAGTAAAATACCATATTTTGGTTTGTATCCTTTCTCGTGTAGATTTCTTGCCCAATATTGCGAACCCAAACAATAACTATCTTCCCCATCAGTCGATGTGTCGAAAGAGGGAGTACCGTAATCCTCTGCATCAAAAAAGATAATATCAACACCAATCGTTGTGCCTTGTTGTTGCAATAAACGGGCTAATTCGAGCAATACTCCAACCCCACTGGCCCCATCATTTGCTCCATCAATAGGCGTTCGGAAATTAGCAGGGTCTGCATCATGGTCAGAAAAAGGACGAGTATCCCAATGGGCACATAAAAAGATACGGCTTGTAGCGGCTGGGTTAAACGATGCAATAATGTTTCGAGCATGTAGCACAGTCTTATCGTATGCTACTACATCGGCTTTTTGCTCAATGACCTCTGCTCCAAAACGCTGTAAAGTGCGCACTAAATAATCTCCACACTGTTTGTGAGCTTCCGAATTGGGCACTCTTGGACCAAATGCAACCTGATTAGCGACAAAAACATAGGCTGAATCGGGATTAAATAGCGGAATATTGATCTTCTCTTGCAACGGAGTGGAACGTTGAGAAGCTTTGCCGTCGTTTGATTGACACGCTACCAACACTAAAAAAACACTGACAATTAAATACGTACACTTTTTCATACACATGGTATTAAATTTTTCTACCCTTCCAGCGGATAGGAACTATTAGCGATAAAATCGCCACAAAGAACACATAAAAAGGATAAAGAAAAGATAAAATCAGACTATACTTCACTAAACCTTGTTGATTATACAAAGGTGCTGTTTTATATAGCAACAGGGTATCTAACAAGAATTTAAAGATAAACAAAGATACAAAAAAAGGCAAGAAATGGACATTAAAAAAGGATAAAATGCCACAAAGAAGAATCCCTACTTGTGCAAAGAAAACAGCTAAGGAAGAAACTATAACATCCATATCAGCATACGATTTAGCTTTAGCTATCCACCGCATGCGCTGTTGCAAAAAACTATACATGCTATCGGAAGGTTCTATCTCAGCTATAGCCCGTTTGGAAGGCAAGAAAAGGACTTTTCGTCCTAATCTCTTCGTCGCTGCAAGCAAAAACATATCATCACCAGAGGCTTCCTCATCCACCAACAAAGATTGAACAGAAACATAATGCGATTTTGTAAAAGCCATATTGGATCCGTTGCACATAATAGCACTAGCAACCGACGCACTAGCAGCCGTAGAAGCAGAAAGGGTCAAAAATTCCAAGGCTTGTAATTTACTAAATAAGCTATCAGCAGCATGCATACGTACAGGAGCGATTATCATATCAGGGCGTTCTTGTTCATAAAAATAAACCAAAGTCTCTAGCCATGTAGGTGGATAATACACATCGGCATCAATGCACACAATAAGTTCGCCTTGAGCGGATAAAATAGCTTGTCGTTGCGATAGTTTTTTACCCTTGAAATTGCTTTTAAGCAAGATAATAGCAAGAAATTCTTTCGCCATAGAACTTACTACCGAAAATGTAGCATCTTCGGAATGATCATCGATAATAATCAATTCATATTGCTTATGCGATTGTTGTGCAATGGAATGGATGAGCTTTACAATGTTCTTTTCTTCGTTGCGTACAGTCAGCACAATGGAAGTAAATGTGCTAGCCGAACTATTTGCAATAGACAACACATGCATCCTGTGCCATCCATATAAAAAGATCAGCATCAATAACACATACGGAATAAAGAAAAGAACGTACCACATAAGCTATACAGTTACAGATTTGCCCATAATGGATAAAACAAGTCCCACTAAAGCCAATACCATAATGACGCTTCCTGTAAGCTTGTTTACAGCCCACAAACTCCTTATATTCAGTTTTTTGCGAAAGATACTAGCAATAAATGTGAGAACAAACCACCACGTAGAAGCACCCACAAACACTGCCAAAATACCTGACACAGAATAAAAAGAGCCTTCAATATCCGTCAAAAAATTGAATCGTGCAAAAAGACCTAAAAACAAAAAGATAATAAGTGGATTGCTTAAAGTAAGGAAAAGAGATGCGAAAAAATCTTGAGAATAACTTCCTTTGGTAGCCACATTCTTGCTAAGAACAGCCACTGGGTTTTTGGAGAAGATATATAAGCCAAAAAGCAGTATAACAAAGCTTCCGCCAATTTGGATAAGCAATTGATTTTGCTCTATAAAAGACATCACAAAAGAGAGGCCAAATAAGGCAACGGCCGCATAGGCCGTGTCAGAAGTAGCGGCTCCTAGGCCTGAAAAAAAACCGTGAGCATGCCCCTTATTCAATGTTTTTTGAATACACAAAATAGCTATTGGACCTACGGGAATGGAGGTCAATATACCAATTAAAAAGCCTTTTAGCAAAATCTCAAACATACATGCAAATATCTACAAAAAAACACAGAAATTCGAATCTGAATTATTTTTTTTCGCTATAAGAGGTTAAAAATAAGGAAAATTCTGCTACTTTTGTCAAAAGAAGGGACAGAAGAATAATATTTCTGCCAAAATAAAAAACATGAAAAAAAACATATATTTCGTATCAGATGCACACCTTGGCTCATTAGCATACACCAACGACCGATATAGAGAACAAAAACTGGTAGATTGGCTCGACTTTATCAAGAAAGATGCAGGGGCAATTTATTTAGTTGGAGATGTTTTCGATTTTTGGTACGAATACAAACACGTAATACCTAAAGGCTTTGTTCGTCTGTTTGGGAAACTGGCAGAATTGAGCGACAGCGGTATTGATATTCATTTCTTCATTGGCAACCACGATATGTGGACAGGCGACTATTTTGAAAAAGAATTAGGTATACAGGTACACAAAAACTCATTCATCACAGAAATCAACGGCAAACGTTTTTACATCGCTCATGGCAATGGCTTGGGCAATAATCCGTTAATTGTACGCTTCATAGAGAAAATATTCCATTCCAAAACATTACGCTTTCTATACAACCTAGTACATCCTAGTATTAATATGAAATTGGGGTTAAGATGGTCTAAACAGAATCGCTCCAATCAATACCACCGTGAAAATAAATTTTACGGAGAAGAAAAGGAAAACCTTGTTGTTTTTGCAAAAGAATACATAAAGACCGAACCCATCGACTATTTTATATTTGGTCACAGGCATATATTACTCAATTTCATGGTTAAAAAGAATACGCAAGTCATCTTTTTGGGTGATTGGATTACGTATTTTTCGTATGGCATATTTGATGGAGAGAACTTTAGTTTGGAACAGTTTGAGATAGAAAAAGAAATGCCCCAACAATAGTTGAGGCATGAATAAACTAATATAGTACTATTAAGAGAATACGATTTCCTCTGTATCTGAAGCTATCATAAATTCTTCATCTGTAGGAATGACAGCTACTTTCACACGACTCGAATCGGTACTTATCAAGGCTTCTTTTCCTTGCACTTGATTACGTTCTGTATCAATTTCAATGCCCATATACGCTAAATCTTCGCAAACATGAGCCCTCGTACCTATGTGATTTTCGCCTACTCCGCCAGTAAACAAGACAATATCCACGCCCCCAAGTGCTGCTGCATAGCTACCTATGTATTTTTTAATTCTATACGAATATATTTTCAATGCCAGAATCGCCCTTTTATCTCCCTTTTCGGCAGCTTCAGCTAAGTCGCGTATATCCGACGATATACCCGATACGCCTAACACACCACTGTATTTATTCAACAAGGTAGAAATGGAGCTAGTTCCTATCATTTCTTTATCCATCAAGTATTGAATAACACCAGGATCCAAATCGCCACAACGAGTACCCATCAACAACCCTTCAAGAGGAGTAAATCCCATAGAAGTATCGATGGATTCACCATTTTTTATAGCAGCAATAGAGCCTCCGTTACCTAAATGGCAAGTAATTATTTTTTGTGTTTTAAAATCCACGCCTAGAAAATCACAACCCCGTTGCGACACATAGCGATGGCTCGTACCGTGAAAACCATATCTCCGCACACCGTATTTTTTGTACAGGGCATAAGGAATCCCGTAGATGTACGCATGTTTTGGCATAGTTTGATGAAAAGCGGTATCAAAAACAGCCACCTGTGGCACATCTGGAATCAATATCTCTATCGCTTCAATACCACGCAAATTTGGCGGATTGTGCAAGGGAGCTATCTCAATACATTGTTCAATTTGCTCTTTTACCTCTTGAGTTATCAGCATACTCTTGTTAAACCTTTCTGCACCATGTACCACTCTGTGTCCCACGGCATTAATCTCTTCTAAAGATTTTAAGCAACCATACTTCGCACTACTCAGCACGCCCAAAATATATTCAATAGCAATAGTATGTTCTAATATCTCGCCCTCTATCATCACTTTTTCGCCCTCAGCGGTTGCATGCTTGATAAAAGAACCTTTCATGCCTACTTTTTCGGCACCACCTTGTCCTAATATTTTTTTAGTAGCCATGTCAAATAATTTATACTTGACGGACGAACTTCCACAGTTTAAAACCAATATCTTCATACTTTCTATATTTACTATTTTACAATTTCGCCGTTTTCATCGTAAGAATAGAACCCTCTTCCACGACTTACACCAAATTGTTTTGCTCTGTATAATCTCAATAAAATAGGCGATGGTTTATATTTTGTTGCTCCAAATTCTTCGTACAAATTTGCCATGAGCTTTACAATCTTTTCTATCCCCATTTGGTCGGCAGTTCTAAATACTCCTTGGCGATTACCAAAGCCTGATCTCATCACTTTATCTATATCTTCTACGGTAGAAACGCCTTCCATGAGCATATCACAGGCTTCATTGAGCATCACAAAAAAGATACGCATACTTACCAAGCCTGCAGATTCGGCAACTAATACTACTTCATGTTTTATTAAATGAGCGAAATGGCATACTTTCGTGTATACATCTTCGCTGGTATACAAGCTTTTCACCACCTCCAAAATGCGTGAATCAGGCACATTGCTCATAACATGCATACCAATACAACGCTCTTTATATTCCAGCTCGGTAGCTAATTCTGTAATAATGGGAGTAGAAATATTCGTAGCAATAATGGCTTCTTTCGACAATACATTTTCAAGATTCAAGAAGACTTCTCTACGCAAATCAGTACTTCGTTCGCCCGTATTATCGTCATACCGTATGGATTCAATAACAAAATCGCAACCTTTAAAAACAGCATACGATAAGGTTCCTTTTATGCGAGCCAATATCGCTCTTTTTTCGCCTGGCGTTAGGCCCCAATTTTCCACCCGGGCATCTAGTCGCCTTTCTATACGAGCATAGGCATTCCGCACCTTCTCTTCTGTTGGCTCCATAAAAACCACTTCCATATCGTTGAGAGCGGCCAAAGTAGCAATCATACTACCTTCTTTTCCACAACCAACAATACCTATTTTTGAGAAAAAAGCTTTTTGGTGCTCTTTTTTTGTTAGTGCAAACTGTTCAATTTTTTCAACTATCATATATCCACTATTTTTTAATTATCGAGCTTGGTTTGCTGTAATCGCAATCATACCTATAATATCATGTACCGAACAGCCCCTTGACAAATCATTAATAGGAGCTCCCATACCTTGCAATACAGGGCCAACAGCCTCGGCTCCTGCCAAACGTTGCACTAATTTATAAGCAATGTTTCCTGTCTCCAAACTTGGAAAGACCAAAACGTTGGCTCGTCCTTGCACTAAACTATTCGGTGCTTTTGCCATACCAACAGAAGGCACAATAGCTGCATCGAGCTGCAATTCACCATCAATACATACGGATGGGGCCATTTTTTGTGCTAATTTGGTTGCTTCAACGACTTTGTCAACCATTTCATGTGTAGCACTGCCTTTCGTTGAAAAACTCAACAAAGCTACCCGAGGCGTAAAACCTCCGAGGATTTCAGCTGTTTCGGCTGTAACCACGGCTATTTCGGCTAACTGCTGAGCCGTTGGATTTGGTGTAACAGCACAATCGGCAAAAGCCAAAACACCATTCTCTCCAATAGAAGTATCTTTGAATACCATAAAGAAAACACCTGACACAACGCTTACGCCAGGTTTCGTTTTCACTATTTGCAAGGCTGGTCGCAATACATTTCCTGTAGAATTTTCAGCTCCTGCTAATTCGCCATCTGCATCCCCATTTTTTATCATCAATACCGAAAGATACAAGGGGTTTTTGGCTAAAACGGTAGCCTCTTCATAGCTTAACCCTTTACTTTTGCGACAATTGAACAAAAGCTCGGTGTATTCTCTCATTTTAGCATCTGTTTCGGGGTCGAAAAACTTTGCTTGATGAATATTCGACAAGCCCAAAGATGCAGCCTTTTCTAATATCTCTTTTTTATTCCCAATAAGCTGTATATGTGCAATGTGCTGTTTCAACACAAAATCGGCAGCACGCAAAGTGCGTTCTTCTAATGATTCGGGAAGTACTATGCAACGAATATTCTCTTTTGCTTGCTGAAAAATAGTATCTAATAACTTCATAAAAAAGCACTTACGAGTAAAACAATGATTCTGGAAAAATAGAAGTACCAAAGTTACAAGAATAATAGCATTGAAACAAGAATTTGGCAATAATTATTTTTTGTTTCGAGGGTGGAAAGAGAGTATCGTTTCTCTCAAAAAATGCACATCCACATGCGTGTAAATTTCGGTAGTTAAAATACTTTCGTGCCCAAGCATTTCCTGAATAACACGCAGATTTGCTCCTCCCTCTAGCAAATGAGTAGCAAAGGAATGCCGAAATGTATGCGGTCCAATTTGCTTATTTAAGCCGATTTCATCGGCTATTTTGTTAATAACAATAAAAATCATTTGCCGTGTTAGCTTGCTCCCACGCCTATTTAAAAAAACTATATCTTCACTACCTTTTTTTATCGGCAAATTAATTCGCTCCTCCAAATAAAGCTTGATTTCCTTTAAAGCTGTTTTAGAAATGGGGACTAATCGTTCTTTGTTTCCTTTGCCCGTTACTCTAATAAATTCTTCTTGCCAATAAATAGCGGATAATTTTAAATCAACCAGTTCAGACACACGCAAACCACAACTATAGAGAGTTTCCAATACAGCTCTGTTGCGTTGCCCTTCTGCAGTGGATAAATCAACAGCCTGAATCAAAGCATCTATTTCTTGAATAGAAAGTACTTGTGGAATTTTTTTAGGTAATTTGGGAGATTCGAGCAACTCTGTGGGGTCATCTTTTATGCAATTTTCGAGCACCAAAAAGCCATAAAACGATTTTATACCTGAAATGATGCGTGCCTGAGAACGCTCCTGAATACCAATGCGGGCTAATTGAAACAAAAACCTTTGCAGGTCAGGCAAACTAACCTGTAAATAATGAATACCTTCATCGTGGAAAAAGCTCAATAATTTCTGTACATCATGCACGTAGGCTTTATGCGTATTGTCAGACAAAGACCTTTCGAGCATCAAGAAAGTGCTGTACTGATGTATAATCGTGTCAACTTTGGGGGCTTGATGCATGCTAAATTTCAATTTAGGATTCTGCTCGTGCTATTTGTTGATTTAACACAGGGTTCGCGTACATTTCGAGCAATTTTTGTGTCAAAAATGCTTCGTCTTTATTGGGCAAATCAATTTTAGCTAAACGTTGTTGTATGTAGGTTACAAAGTCCGCCTTTTCTTCGGTAGAATAATGTGCTTGAAATGCAGATTGCTCACGCAATAAATCTGCTGCCACATAATTACACGGATACAAATGGTAATTCTTGTGTATTTCTTTATCAATAAGTCCTGCAATATAAAATCCTTTCTCTTTTGGATTGAGCAGAGCGATATTCTGTAACTCGGGCATTTCATTTAAAGGACCTCCAAACACATATGATATCCGTCCTTTGTAGCCCATTAGACCCGTGGACATGTTCAGCAAATCGTCTGCTGGCGTTTTCTTATATCCTTCGTCATCACGTTTAAGTTGAAATTCTTTTGCTTTCAAATAATCGCAAGGATCGTATTCGTAATTAATTGATAAAGGCATAATATTTAACTCGCGGATGCTGGCTTCAAAATCATTCGTAGCACTCATTTGCAACATCTTAATCAAAGCGGGCTGCGTTCTGTCATCCGAATCTTTGGAACGTCCTTCTCTTTGTGCCAACCAAATAGACTGTGGTTTTTGTGTAATCACATACCGCATATATGCGGACAATTCTTTGGAAATATGTATCTGCTCGCGTACGGAAACATTGCGGCGAACAATAAAACTTTTATTCACACGTACCAATTTCTCTATCCATGGATAAATCAATAAATTGTCGCCAATGGCTATTTCGGTAGTTTGATACCCTTCTGTTACTAAATGGATATTTAAAAAGGCTGAATCAAGAATAATATCACGGTGATTGGAGATAAACAAATAATGTTTATCTTTCTGGACACGGTTAAGTTCGTAGAATGCAACTCCTTTGGACGTTTTCTTTTCTAAATCAAGCAGAAATGGCAAAACAAAGCTTTTCTGAAATTCTTCTACTGTACGTAGTTTTTTTATCTGTTCGATAAAAGTAGGTAGTGGAATTTGAGGGAAAAAAGAGGGTATTCTTGCTAACAATTCCTTTTCTTCTAGCAACTGGGTAAATACAGGCGAGATATCAGCATCGTTATAACAACGAATATCTTCAAAGCGTTCATCTGGGTGCATCATGATTCAAATTTCTTTTGCCCAAAGATACAACCTTTTAGAAAAAAACGTACATTTGTGCATAATAATTATACCATGGGAAAGGAAATTGAAAGAAAATTCACCGTAAACGAGGCAAAGTGGCTACCTATATCCACTGGCACACTGCTTATGCAAGGATATTTATCGGCAAGCGAGCAAAGCACCGTACGCATTCGCACACAAGGTGACTTAGGCTTTATTACAATTAAAGGAAAAACGACAGGATTTTCGAGAGACGAATACGAATATGAAATCCCCCTTGCCGATGCCATCGAAATGCTAACTTTGTGCTCTGACCTCATCATAAAAAAGTACCGCTATAAAGAAAAACACAACGAGATGCTATGGGAAATAGATGTATTTTTGGATAAAAACGAAGGATTAATCGTAGCAGAAATAGAACTGGAAAGCGAAGATCAAGAAATTATCCTTCCCGAATGGATAACACAAGAAGTAACTAACGACAAACGTTATTACAACGCCTTGCTAGCCAAAACACCGTATTCTGCTTGGAAATAAGGAGCTATTCGTTAATCTTATCTACACGATGACAATGTCTTCCACCTTCAAAATCAGTCGTCATAAATTGTTCTATCATTTCTTCTGCCAAAGCTTCCGAAATAAAACGTGCAGGTAGCGAAATAATATTAGCATCATTGTGTTTACGGGCTAAAATAGCAATTTCTTCTGTCCAGCACAATGCAGCACGCACATCTTTATGTTTATTGGCAACAATGCTCACACCATTTCCGCTGCCACAAATAGCAATACCGAAATCAATTTCATGATGGGCAACAGCGACTGCTAAAGGGTGTATGTAATCGGGATAATCGACACTATCTATTGAATCTGTTCCAAAATCTTTGAGGGCAAAAAATGTTTTAGCGAAAGACTCTTTCAGTTTTTCTTTCAGTTCGTAGCCCGCATGGTCACAGGCAATACCTACATACAATGTGTCTAATGGTTTCATATTGAATCGCTTAATTTACTAATCCTAAAAAAAACACCACCCAAAAATCAAATAAAGCCTGATTATTGTGTGTTGTGGAAACAAAAGTTGTGTGTAGTTTTTCCAAAAAAATACGTACTTTTGTTTCTGATTGCAAAGATACATTTTTGAGTTTACAAAACGAGTTTATTTACCTTATTTTTTTCTAGGATGCTTGACTCTATACAATTATATTTCACTTCTCCCTCTGTTGACTATACCCTGCCATCGTATATGCCCGAAGCTGCATTTATGGCCTCTAACCTCCATCAAAAGGACTATACCGTAGCACTTATTGGCATACCCGACAGTAGCAATTCGGCGAACGAGGTACGCAAACATCTCTACACCTTATTTGGCAATTTTGCACAGGCTAAAATCTGCGATTTAGGCAATATTAAACAATGTAAAACAGACAAAGAAATGAGCATTGCCCTTGAGCATGTATTACAAGAGTTGAGTGCCAACAATATTCCTTGCGTAGTATTTGGGGGAGAACAATGGCTATCAACCATTGCTTTTAAAGCTATATCAGATTCTCTGGATGAAGTTGCTGTTTGTGTTATCGATTCTAAAATCGATGTGGGTGATATGACTGAATCGATCTGTTCGCATTCGTTTTTGAACCAACTTAGCGTGCATCCACAACTAGCCAGCCTAGATATTATTGGTACGCAACAGTATTATTCTACCGACCTTCAACGCACATTTATACGTAACCACAAAGGACACAACATCCGTTTAGCACAAGCTCGCAAAGATATTTTCGCCTTAGAACCAACCCTCAGATATGCGAATCTTGTAAGTATCGATATGAGCGCCATTCGCATGTCGGATGCACCCGCCGCTAATTTCCCTTGTCCGAATGGATTTGCTGGCGAAGAAGCATGCCAATTGGCTCGTTTTTCTGGTTACGCTGACAAAACAAATATATTTATGGTATCTTCTTGGAATACTGCCAAAGACCCTCTACATCACACATCACTACTGGTGGCAGACATTGTGTGGCATTTTCTAGAAGGAGTAAATAGCCGACAAAATGAGCAACCATCAACAGAAAATCCGATTTATACCAAATTCGTAGTGCAATCGGACATCAACGAAGAGGCAATTGTTTTTTACCATAACGACAATACAGACCGTTGGTGGATAGAAATACCAACAGCACAAAAGGCACGTATCTTCCCGTGCCATCTATCTGATTACGAAGCTATTTGCAAAAATGAGATCCCAGAGCTATGGTTGAGGTTTGTGTATAAGTAACAACCTCTGCAATGGCTGTTGAGCTAGCACTTGGTCGTTTTAATGAAGAGCTATTATTACTCCACCGCAAACAGACCAAAACCGACGTTTTGCAAATCTTCCCAAAATGTGGGATAGGACTTTGTTACCACATGAGGCTCATTGATAATCACTTTTCCTAGCTTGATGCACGCAGGGGCAAATGCCATTGCCATACGGTGATCTTCATATGTATCAATGCTTACATCATAGCTCGCATCACAACGTTCGTTGTTAAACTCCAAAATACTATCGTCTTTTGCATGCAATACATACCCCAATTTGCCCAACTCTGTTACCAAAGCATGTATTCTATCCGTTTCTTTTATTTTAAGACTTTGAAGTCCTGAGAAATAAAATGATATTCCTTTTAAGCAACATGCCACTACACATGTTTGAGCCAAATCAGGTTGGTTCACGAAATTATACACAAATTTCCCCTTCTCTACTTCTTTTTTCGACAAGAGAACTCCCTCTTTTGTGAATTTGGTTTTAACGCCAATATGTTCAAAAATAGTTGCGATAGCAGCATCGCCTTGTACGCTCATTTTATGCAATCCTTTTAACTCTATTTCTGCATTCTGTGCCAAAGCAACCATTTCGTACCAATACGAAGCGGCAGACCAATCGCCCTCTACAGAAAAAGGCACAGGTTCATACGCTTGATAAGGCACATGTATTTCGTTGCCTATCCAATACGATTTAACGCCAAACTGCTCCATAATTTTAAGCGTCATCGTAATATATGGCACAGATACGACCGTTCCCTCTAGGGTTAATCGCAAGCCATCTTGCATCGTGGGGGCGAGCATGAGCAATGCCGAAATATACTGACTGCTTACATTTCCCTGCATGGTAATCTTTCCTCCCTGCAAGGCACTACCAAAAATACGCAAAGGCGGATAACCCTCTTTTTCGATGTATTCAATTCTTGCTCCTAAGTCGTTTAGAGCCTCTACCAACAGTTTAATAGGGCGATTTTTCATGCGTTCGCTTCCAGTAATCTCCCATTGACCAAGAATTTTCGACAAAAATGCCGTCAGAAAACGCATCGATGTTCCTGCTGCACCTACATCAAAGTGCGTATCATCCGACTGCAATACTTGCAACATAGCACGTGTATCGTCGCAATCAGACACGCCTTTTATCGGCATATCACTGCCAGATAAGGCATTGATAATAAGAACTCTATTGCTTATGCTTTTTGAAGTAGGCAACGTTACAATTCCTTTTACCTTGTCAGCAGACGTAAGTATGTATTTCATATGTTTCCGTATTTAATTGATTCTTATTCGATGAAAATACGTGCATTTTCATCCCGCATCGCTACAAAATTACAAAAATTCATCCACATTTCTTTTGAGGAAGAAAAAAAATAAATAATTCGCCATTTTTCAAAAATAAATTATGTGAAATTTTGCTTAAAATAATGTACCTTTGTGCTTGAATTTATGGAAGAAGAAATAAAAAACATACGTCCTCAATCTGACTATACCGACGACAATATCAAAACATTGGCATGGCAGGAGCATATCCGACTGCGTCCAGGTATGTATATTGGCAAATTAGGCGATGGCACATCTCCTGATGATGGAATATATGTGTTGTTGAAAGAGGTAATGGACAATGCCATAGATGAATTTACTATGGGCAACGGCAAGCAAATTGATGTTATAATTGCTGATGGAAAAGTCCAAGTACGCGACCACGGGCGAGGTGTCCCATTAGAGAGCATTGTAGATGTAAGCTCTAAAATGAATACAGGTGCAAAATATGATTCAAAATCATTTGTAAAATCTGTAGGTCTAAATGGTGTTGGTCTAAAAGCCGTGAACGCCCTATCATCTTATTTTTGCATCCAAAGTTTTAGAAACGGAGAAACAGCAAAAGCAGAATTTGGATGCGGTACAATAGTCTCAAAATCAGGCGTAATAGCCAATCCTGAAAAAACGGATAATGGAACATATATCTCATTTGAACCAGACAATGCTATCTTTACGGGGTTCGTTTACCGAGACGAATATATAGAAACGCTTCTCAAGCATTATGTATATCTCAATACGGGTCTTACCATTAACTTTAACGGAAAAAAGTTTTTTAGCAAGAATGGATTGAAAGATTTGTTGGCTGACAACATTACCTCCGAACCACTATACCCCATTATTCACCTCAAAGGGGAAGACATTGAAATTGCTTTTACACATAGTCATCAATACAACGATGAATATTATTCGTTTGTAAACGGACAACATACCACGCAAGGAGGTACGCATTTAGCTGCATTTAGAGAAGCGATGGCGAAAACCATTCGAGATTTTTACAACAAAGGGTTTGAATCGTCTGATATTCGCAATGGTTTAGTTGCTGCCGTAAGTGTGCGTATTATCGAACCTATATTTGAATCGCAAACCAAAACCAAGTTAGGCTCCAAAGACATGGAACCCAACGGTGTTTCTGTGTATAAATACATCAACGACTTTATCAAAAAAGAAGTTGATAACTACCTGCACAAGCATGCTGATGTAGCCGAAATATTGCTTCGCAAAATTATCGATTCTGAGAAAGAACGCAAAGCCATTGCTGGCGTGACGAAAATAGCACGCGAACGAGCAAAAAAATCGAACCTGCACAATAAAAAACTGCGTGATTGCCGCATTCACTATTCGGACACAAAAGGCGAGAATATACTCGAATCGGTTATTTTTATTACCGAGGGAGATTCCGCAAGTGGCTCTATCACCAAAAGTCGTGATGTGAATACGCAAGCAGTATTTAGCCTGAAAGGTAAACCGCTCAATACATTTGGGTTGACCAAAAAAATTGTGTACGAAAACGAAGAGTTTAACCTACTGCAAGCGGCACTTAATATTGAAGATGGCATAGAAGGATTGCGTTACAATAGAATCATCATTGCAACCGATGCGGACGTTGATGGTATGCACATTCGCTTGTTGTTGATTAGTTTCTTTTTGCAATTCTTTCCTGATTTAATCAAAAAAGGGCATGTTTTCATTTTACAAACACCTCTGTTTCGTGTTCGGAATAAGAAAGAAACTATCTATTGCTATTCAGAAGAAGAAAGACAAGGAGCTGTAAACAAACTCGGAGCGAAAGCGGAAATCACCCGATTTAAAGGATTAGGAGAGATATCTCCCGATGAATTCAAGCATTTTATAGGCAAAGATATCCGCCTAGACCCTGTAAGTTTACGCAAGGAAGATGCCGTAAAAGAGTTGTTAGCCTTTTATATGGGGAAAAATACACCTGAACGACAAAATTTCATTATTGATAATCTCGTTGTAGAAGAAGATTTTGAATTCTAACATTTTTATACTAAAATATTTTTATACCACAATAATTATTCGTTTATTTGCTCTTGCAAAAGGGCACAACACAAAAAACACCACACTATGAACGCTTTAATAAAAAATTTAGGAGTTATCGTTATTATCCTTGGAGCCTTAGCTTTAATTCTCCCTTCTTTTCTTGGTTTTATTTCAAATACAACGCTTGCCATTGGCGGTGTATTATTGTTTACGGGGTTGATACTCCATGTTATTCTGACAAGAAAAGCGACTGACTTATAACAATTACTACACGGTATTTTCACACTAAACCTTTCCTCATCACTAAGGAGAGGTTTTTTTATTCACGCACATGAACAGCATTTTTAAAATAATAAAAGAATGGACATTGCTCTTAGCAATTCTATTCGGAGGAGTATTTCACAGCTTTTTCGGGTATATTTATTCTACGTTTCCTTTCATTACCCCCTTATTGATTTTCATCATGCTACTCCTTACCTTCTCTAAATTAGAGAAAATAAGTATCAAAGTAGGCTCTCTGCACATCAAACTCTTGCTTATTCAACTAGCTCTCAGCGTACTTGCTTATGGAGTTGGTCGCTTGTTTAATAACGAACTGGCACAAGGCTTGCTTATTTGCGTATTAGTACCTACCGCCACCTCGGCTGCTGTTATTACTAATTTACTAAAGGTCGATATCAAGTTCATCACAAGCTATTTGTTATTTAGCAATGTGATAATGGCTTTTATTATACCCATTTTTTTAGCATACGTTGGCACGCAAACAGAGCAAGGTGTACTTGTATCTATGTTTATATTGGCTAAAAAAGTATTACCAACTATTTTGCTTCCTATTATTTTGCTAGTTCTTATCAAACGGGTTGCCCCCAAAGTACACGTCCAGTTACAACGAGCGAGCGGAGCTACTTTTTACCTATGGTCGTTTGCCCTTACCTTGGTTATCGGCAAAACCATTCATATTTTTGTTACGCAAGAAAACGTATCGTATGTAACCGAAATCACCTTGGCAGTTGGCTCATTAATCGTCTGCTTGCTTCAGTTTGGAATGGGTCGTATCATTGGCAAGAAATACGGCGAACGTATTGCTGCGGGGCAAGCACTAGGACAAAAGAACACTATTTTTGCCATCTGGTTGGCACAAACGTATTTATCTCCATTAGTCTCTGTAGCTCCTGCTGCGTATGTATTTTGGCAAAACACCATCAACTCTTACCAAATCTGGAAAGCTAGACGCATTCGATAAAAAAAAGGGAATGATTGCTCATTCCCTTTTAGATAATATGTCAAGGTATCCTTATTTAGCTATTGACAAGAAGTCTGCATCAATTACATATTTTGCAAATTCCATGTTACACAGTGCTTTTTTAGCATATGTAGCATCTGCTTGTACAGCTTGTTTCAATGAGCCAATCACTTGGTCTTTGTTGTTTGCACGAGCACCAATAATTGCTTTTAGGTAATACGTTTCAGCAGTAGGTGTACTTACAGCATCTGCTATTGCAGTTGCTTTTTGGTAGTTACCAGCTAATAAGCTAGCTAATGCTGCATTGTTTGATGTAGAGTTACCAAAAGCAGTTACAGCTTTGTTGTATTCTCCAGCTTGAATATAAGCCACACCTTGTGCTTCGGCTAAAGCTTCGCCAACACCAGCAGATTTACCAAAATACTCTTGTGCTTTTGTATAGTTTTTAGCTGATAATTCAACTAATCCTAAATTGAAATTAATTTGAGCTTGTTCCCCACCTTTTTCTACAGCACTTTCTAAGAGAGCTTTCGCTGCTTCTGTGTTGCCATTAGCCAATTGTTGTGCCGCCATATTGTTGTATGCTCTCCAATCTTGTGGATACAAGGTAATCGCCTGACCTGTAATATACGCTTTTTCAGATGCAGTTTCTGCTATTGAAGCTCCGTACAACAATTCTTCTAACGATAGTTTTACTGAGTCTGATTTTGCGATAGCAAGAATTTGCTCGTCTGATTTACCAGTTACATCTACTACTAATTCTAATTTTGAGCGACGTAATTGAGGTAAAATTTGGTCTGCAATTTGAGTATATGCAGCTGATAAATTTTTAATTTCTTTTTCTCTTTGTGCTGGATCTGAGTACATAGAAAGTACGCTCAAAATCAACTCTTTGTCTTTAATATCTGATTGCATCATTAGTTCTTGGAAGCCATCCCAATCTTCAGCTATAAATTTAGCATCAAGGTCAGTAACAACGTTTGATTTTTTCAATTCTTTAGTCAAATAACTTACGGTATTTTTGCTACGAGAATCTGCTAATTTTTCGTTCAATTCTGTTGGACCATCTGGAGAAGCATAAGAAGACACTCCGAATGAAGCTACTTGTTTGTCTTCTGCATCTTTTATTTCTGCAAGTTTAGCTTGTAAAGTCGCAATCTCGTCGCTAGCAAGGGCTTTCTTTTGCACCTCAGCACGTTGAATTTGGAATAAAATAGCTGCATCGTATTTTTCTTGAATAACGCGTTGAAAAGCATCTGCACCCATTGCTCCAGCAATTTCTTTTGGATTAGCTAATGTAGCTGTGATAATACATCCTTGTGCTATTTCTAGATCAGGAAGTTGTAATTCTTTTTTGCCTACTTTTGCTTTGAATGTCAAAAATAATGTTGATTTTGCCATTGCAGGTACATAATCAAACGATATTGATTGTGTAAACGTACCACCTGTTTTGTACGCAACCACTTGGTTATTGTCTTTCACTTTTTCTCCTTGGTAAATAACTGTTTCACCTACAGCTTCTCCACCTTCGTAACGCAATACTGGAGTAACTTCTACGACCGCTTTTTTAGCGAAATACTTTTCAGGGAATTTTCCTGAAATAGTTGCTTCTACTTTATTTGCTTTTACTTCTAGTGGACTTGGGTTTACAGTAATATATTCTGCTGGCAATCCGCCCATCTTACCACAAGATGACGCAAGCGTACTGTCTCTTATACACCTGTCTCTTATAC
>FLOH01000496.1_pt1 | contig 84185 bp, 62 predicted proteins | sample 756751 | NCBI WGS metagenome assembly FLOH01 (sample SAMEA4026879, study PRJEB14308) | marine metagenome | biome: coastal water; material: water | depth 74 m
GTTCGACGATATTCATCTCTTGACTTTTTGCTCATATTCATGACCCCCTTTATGGGTTACATTATTTATGAGGCAACGACTTTTTTTCAAAATCAATAGGGTTACATTAATTTTGAGTCAATGCGGTTTATAAGGCAAAACAAATTCAAGCTTGACATAAATCGTTTTTTTTTAGTTTTATGGCGCTAAAAAGCTTTTATGCACAAGACAAAAGGTAAATTTAACGAGGCGAATGCCTAAAAGGAGAATTTCTAAAATGAAAAAAGTAAATTTAATTTTAATTGCACTTGTTGCTGTGGTTGGGTTGCAGTTTGTTGGGTGTGACTCAATGACAGAGAATTTGATAGACAATCATAAAAGTGTTGATTTTGACGAAACTTTGCAATCACACAAAATTGACCTAGATATTCTAGCTCAACTAAAAAGTAAAACACCGACAATACAACAACGTGAACTTGCGCGAATAATTGACAACGAGATTGAATTTGATTATGAAAATACTACGATAATGTACTATACAAGCGAGCAATTGCATTCTCTGATCACTTTCCAAAAAGTAGTTGGAGATTTAGAGACCAAATATGTTTATTATAACTTTTTGGAAAACAATGTTGTTTTAGATAATGGTATAATTGTTGAATATAGTGATGCAGATAATACGTTTTATTATTTCACGGATGCAGGTATTTTAATAGGGTCAATCGCAGTAATTGATAATGAAAATGTGGAAATACAAACTTTTATTGATGAAGGAAACGGCATGGATGAGCTATTTGGATTTTGGGGTATTTTTACAGATTGCTGGAATGTGTCGATGGCTGATGGTTGGGGAGCTGCTGCTGGAGTATCTGGTGCTGCCGGAGCCGCTGGTGTACCTGGTGGTGGTGCAGGCGCAGCTGTAATTGTCGGGGGAGTAAGTATGGGTTGTTTAGCTGCAGCAATTGAATTATCTTTATAACAATGTTAAAAATACTTAGAATAACAAACATTATTTTTGCTGCCGTTGTATTAACTATGCTTGTGTTAAATCATTATATTTTAACAACACCACAATGGGGGCTTTTTTCAATTTTTATTGTACTACAGGTGTTTCTTTATTGGATTGAGCAATACTACATAAAAAAAAGCAATTCCAGCAATGATAATTAGTATAATTTAGTAATAGAAGCGTTTTAGCAAAGACCCCCAAAATGGATATGTTTGAGGGTCTTTTTTTAATTATCCTCTCAACTCTATTTGTGGTCATTAGACAAACTCAGGAAATCGTTTCGTGTGTTTTCAAATCGCCCAAGGTATTTCTCTGTGGTAAAACTTTTTAACGAAGCAATCAGAATTTAATAATCAAATTTTTAACTGCTAACGGAACAAAATGAATTAGATTGCTTAAACACATGACGATGAAACAAAATACATAGATTTAAGGAAAAATTGAATGTCTGACGCAGAAAAACTACAGAATCTCCATCAAAAATATAAAGAGCTTAAAGACGAACTTTCTAAAGTTATCATTGGCCAAAATGACGTTATCGAGCAACTCTTTATCGCCATGATTTCTCGAGGACACGCCTTGTTGGTAGGAGTCCCGGGTCTTGCTAAAACATTGCTTATAAAAAGTTTCGCTGATGTCTCCGACCTCGCATTTAATCGCGTCCAGTTTACACCCGACCTTATGCCATCTGATATTACGGGCACAGAAATCATCGAAGAAGACCACACAACGGGCAAGCGTGTTTTTAAATTCGTAAAAGGACCCATCTTCGCCAACATGGTATTGGCTGATGAGATTAATCGAACGCCTCCTAAAACACAAGCGGCTCTTCTCGAAGCGATGCAAGAACACAGTGTAACCACAGGCGGAAAAACCCATGTCCTTGATGAACCCTTTTTCGTTTTAGCGACGCAAAATCCTATTGAGCAGGAGGGAACTTACCCGCTGCCAGAGGCTCAACTCGACCGATTTATGTTTAAACTTCGCGTGGAATATCCAAGCCGCAATGAAGAAATTAACATCGTTCGGTCAACCACAACTGACGCTGCCAAGACATTGAAAAAAATCATGAATAAAGACGACATTATTGCGTTTCAAGACTTGGTTCGCAAGATTCCAGTATCAAATGATGTTATCAGCTATGCGGTGGATCTTGTTGCAAAGACTCGACCTGGAGACGAAGCCTCGAACGACAATGTACGGAATTGGGTCGCATGGGGCGCTGGACCTCGGGCATCGCAATATCTCATTCTCGGTGCAAAAGCTCTCGCTGCGCTTCAAGGGAATCCCACCCCAACAATTGATGATGTCAAGCACGTTGCGCTGCCGGTTTTAAGGCATCGCGTATTGGCAAATTTTAATGCCGAAGCAGACGGCGTCTCTGTTGATGAAATTATTCAGAAGCTTTTAGATTAGATTCGAAACACTTAACCACTGAATAATAAGAAGACACAAATATAAAAGTGTGCATATCAAAGGAAAAAAATCTCCATTCAACTCCCCTCTTTTTTTTAAGGAGGGGCGGTTGCTGAGGCTCTCGAAGTATGCCCACAGTTGGGCGGGGTGGTTTTCACCGACACAGGCAGCATTGGATTAGTCATCATGAAATCAATTTTAAAACAACTATTTCTCCTCTCTTTTTTTACATCGTTGGGCTTTGGACAATTCCTATATGTCTGGAATCAACGAACGCATTCCGAATTGACGTGGCAAACAATCGAAACGAAGCATTTTCAAATTCATTATCATAATGGATTAGACAGCGTCGCCATTAAAGCCAGCAAAATTGCCGAAACCGCATATCAGCCCATTCTTGATCAGCTCAATCTTGATGACTTTGGACCAACGCATATTACCCTCACTGCCGAAGACGAAATTATGAATGGCTTTGCCATGCCATCGAATCAAATCTTTATTTGGGTGAGTCAAAATGATGTGGCGGGACATTTCGGAGGTTCGGAAAAATGGCTTAAGATGGTTTTGACGCACGAGTTTCAACATGTCGCTCAATTTCAAGCACAAAAAACGCTCCTTGGACCATTCGGACAAATTGGGACACCGTCATGGTGGATTGAAGGCATGGCAGAATACAATACAGAAGTGTGGCGTGTTGGGCGTGCTGATGTAAACCTGAAAAGTTTCACCTATAGAAGCAACATTGAAAAATTAGAAGCCCACAGCGATGGCTACGCAAAAGTGCTGTATCTTGCCTGGAAATATGGCGATTCGACCTTGGTAAAGATTTCAAACGAAAAAGTGTATTTTGACAAAAAAACAAAGAAATGGCCCCTGTCTTTTACGTTTGAAAAGGCGTTTAAAACACACACGGGTCAAAGTGTGAGAGAATTTGAGAAAGAATGGAAACGCGTCATGCAGGCGTATTATTTCTCGGTGATGGCTCAGAAGGAAAGTGTTGAAGAAGTCGGCAAGACCCTTGGATTTCGTGGTTATCGAAGCATTTCTTCTCTAAGTCTTGCCCCAGATTCTTCGCATTGGGCGATTGTTGGACAACGAAGCAAGGGGATTGAAATTGACGAAGTTTGGATTCAAAGCACGGATTCTGTAAAAAGCAATGTCTTGCTGCATCGAGGGGAGTTCTCGAGTAAAAATTCCTGGAGCCCCGACTCAAAATCAGTACTCGTTTCAGAGCGACATCGTGGCCAATATGGCAGCCTAATTTATGATATCAGACTCATTGGTTTGGATAAAAAAATACGATGGGTGAGTGAAAACTTGCGGGGCCACTATCCTATATTTTCTCAAGATAAAACACGATTCTATTGCGTCGGACATCCCGAAGGTGAGACATCGCAAATTTACGAAATTGATATCTCGACATCTAAAACGACACAAATAACTGCATTTTCAGGCGATGTTCAATTGAGAGATTTGTGCCTTTCGCCGGACGGGAAAAACATCGCGTTTATGATTCAGGACGAAGATGGATTTCCTGACATCATGACATTTAATATCAGCGACAAATTCGTTGAAAAAATCACGCATGACCGATTCGAAGACCTTTCGCCTGTATGGAATCATCGCGGCGACGAAATTATTTTTACGTCTTATCGTAACGAAATTCCGAATCTATTTATGGCATCATTGTCCGATTCCAGCGATACACTTTATCAAATCACCGATGTTGCAGAGGGGCTTTGGAGCCATCAATATTTACCTGATTATACGATTTTATCCACCAGCATTTCAGACCAAGATACGGTTCGATTTATACGAGTCGATTCTAAAAATCGAGTCCAACAATCGTCTCTCATCTTAAGAAATAAGTTCAACGAATGGCGTTATGGTCAACCTGAAATTAGTATCCCTGAAATTGATTTTAGCATCGCCTCTCCCGTCGAAAAAAGCCATCCATACATGCCTTTTAAAAACATGATAAGTCAAACAAAATTTATTTTACCTGATGTCGATGGCGTGAACGCGTTTGGTGTTTTTAATGACCCAATCGGGAAACATCTTTTAACTGCTGGCGGGCTTGTAAGTTATTCTGGAAAAATAAGCGAGGCTTGGTTCACCTATTCCAATTTTAGCTATAAACCGGTGCTCACATTGTACGGAATTAAAAATGTATTTGGTCAAGCCACGGGCAAATCTATTGATGACTATGACGTGCGAAATGGCGCCGGAATGCTGGCGAACTTTGATTTTAATGCGGGTGATGCCCTTTATACGAATCACTCTTTCATCTCCGAACTCCACGTTTTTGACCACCATAATGTCTCCTTGAAGAAACCAGACTTATCAACGGAGCCCGATTTTCATGAGACGAGTTATAGCATCCAATATGGATGGCTGACCCGATTGCCTTATAAAAATGCTATCATGTTTCCTAAGCACGGGACGGGTTTAAAAGTCAAATGGGAACAGGCTTTGGATGTATTTGAAAACGATGTGAGTTATACATCTTTTAATGTTGATGTCTTTAGCGTTGGCAAAATCCCCAAGACACCGATTTATCTTTATGGGCGCGTAAGGTCAACATTGCAAAGCAATACGATTCCCGAGCTTATTCAAGGAGGACTTTATGGGCAGTCTTTTGCGAATGCTTCTCAAGGAACCATCTGGAATAGTGTTATGCGACCTTTTGGTGAAAATCCCATTCATTTCATTCGTGGACTGGATGAAAACCAACCTGGGAATCAGACGATTTCTGGAACGGTTGAGGCGAGACTTCCCTTATTTAATAGTATTCCTGCTGAGATATTTGGGCTCTCTATGAAACAATTTTCAGCAAGTATATTCGCTGATTATGGGCAAGTTGATGGCGGAGATTGGCAAAATGGGGCAGGTTTAGAGCTTCGATTTAGTCTTGATTTAGGGGGGATGCCTCTTGCCATGTTGGGCTTTGGTATCGCGGATGATTATCAATCTTACATTGATTTCCCTTCTCCATCGAATGATGTTTGGCGAGAGCGAGCTTATTTTAATTTTACCGTCATGAGCCCATTTTAATGCGAATCGCTTTTCATCATAAAAACAGGGATGAGCTCTGTAGGAGCCAAATCTTTGTAACCCGAAGCATCAAGAAATCGATAAGCTCCAGAGGAGCGAAATAACATGAATCCTTTTCATCAAAAGAACACGTCCTTTAAAAAAGAATATTTAAAAACATTAGAAAAACTGGATATAAAATTTGACAAACAATACTTATTTAATTGGTATGAATAGATATCACAGCGATGCTGCTCACTTTAATTATGATATTGCATCTTTACGTCTACAAAGATTTCGCAACGTTGTTGCTTTGTGTGTAAATTGATGAATTCTAGAAGCATCAAGAAATCAATAAGCTCCAGAGGAGCAAATTAACATGAATCCTTTTCATCAAAAAAACAAGGATGAGCTCTGTAGGAGCCAAATCTTTGTAACCCAAAAAACCAAGAAATCAATAAGCTCTAGAAGAACAAATTAACATGAATTCTTTTCATCATAAAAACAGGGATGAGCTCTGTAGGAGCCAAATCTTTGTAACCCGAAGCATCAAGAAATCGATAAGCTCCAGAGGAGCGAAATAAAATGAGCCAAACAAACGCAAATAAAACCTATCTCGACCCTGAAATTCTTGCAGGATTATCATCGATGCAATTGCGCGCTCGCCTTGTTGTCGAGGGCTTTATCGTGGGATTACACAAAAGCCCCTATCATGGTTTTTCCGTCGAATTTGCCGAGCATAGAGCTTATGGTTCAGGAGACGATTTACGCTTTCTCGATTGGAAACTCTATGGAAAAACGGATCGATTTTATGTCAAACAATTCGAGGAAGAGACGAATTTAAAAGCGCACATTATGCTCGATACGAGCAAGTCAATGGCATTTGCTTCGGGGAAAATAAGTAAGCTTCAATATGGGTCTTATCTATCGGCTGCGTTGACATTTCTCCTCCTTAAACAGCAAGATGCTGTGGGTTTAAGCCTCTTCGACGACCATGTTCATTTTCATCAGCGACCCTCTTCTCGCTCGACGGTATTGAATGGTATTTTGGCGAAATTGGAGCACGTAGAGCCAGGCAATGAAACCGCTATCGGTGGTAGCCTGCATCGACTCGCGGAAAGAATAGACCAACGTGGACTCGTAATTGTTATTTCCGATTTGTTCGATGACCCCGAAGCCATTTTGCATGGTTTAAAACACTTTCGCCATGATCATCATGAAGTGTTGGTTTTTCATATTATGGATCCGCGGGAAGTGGATTTTAATTTTAACGAACACACTAAATTTGTCGATATGGAAACCGGTGAAAGCATGGCGACAGAGCCGTGGCACCTGAAGGAAGCCTATCGAAAAGCCGTCCAGAATTTTCAAGAGACTTTGTCCCGCGGCAGTCGAGAACAGCGCATTGATTATATTCCAATTACCACAGATCAACCTCTTGATATTGCATTAATGGCCTATCTGACGAAGCGACAAAAAATTCGATAATTACAATATTTCATAGCAAAAAACGAAAAAAAACAAACGCTAGATTTCATTCTTGTAGTGAGGTTCAACTTGATAAAGGATGCTTAAAAACTATAATAGAACCCGATGATTAAATTGCATAAAATAGCGGTATCAGCGGCAATGGGAGCTGGCGAAATACTGAGGTCTTTTTTCAAAAGTAATTACGTCGTTAAGGACAAGGGTTTTCATAATCCCGTTACGACGGCAGATTTTGAAGCCGATACATTTTTAAAAGAATATTTGATGTCTCATACGACTGATTTTGGATGGTTATCGGAAGAAACCGTCGATTCCAAAGACCGTCTCGATAAAGAGTTTGTTTGGATTGTTGATCCTTTGGACGGCACAAAAGAGTTTATCAAAGGCATTCCTGAATTTGTTGTGAGCATTGCGCTGATTAAAAATCATGAGCCTATCCTTGGCGTCATTTATAATCCCATCAAAGATGAAATAATTCAAACGACAGCTCACGGTAAAGTACTGGTAAATGGACAAGAAAGGATGCTTTGCACGGAAGCAAATTTGCATGATGTAACGATTTTAAATAGTCGGTCTGAAACGCGGATGGGATTGTGGGATTCTTGGTCAAACGTTTTTAAAGGGCAAATTCCAATGGGTTCTGTTGCGTATAAATTAGCCCTCACAGGATCGGGTCAAAACGACTTTTTTGCGAGCCTTAGACCCAAAAATGAATGGGATATAGCCGCGGCACATGCCATCTTAAAAGCAAATGGTGGAATCCTTAAAAAGAATACAGGCGATGTTATCATATACAATCAGCCAAAAACACTGATTATACCTGGAATGGTGGGCGGGAATAAAATACTAGTTGAAGAATTTTTAATGGAATACAAACGACGAGCATTATAAAGAAAAAGAGAGAATGTATGAATGAACAATTTGAAGCAATAGATGTTTTGAAAGACGGGAAAAGTTTTGTCCGTTTAATCAATAGTATGGGGTCGGATGTTGACATTGTGAACGGTGCCCGGGTGAGTTTTGGTAAACGAAAAGAGACCATGGATAAAAATGACAAAGTCCTTATTGACTATTTGGTCGAACATCGCCACACATCTCCCTTAGAACATGTGAGTTTTACCTTTCATATTAAATGTCCTTTATTTGTGACGCGCCAATGGCATCGGCATCGGACGTGGTCATATAATGAAATTTCTAGGCGCTATACATCTATTAATATGGAGTTTTACATACCTGAAAAATATCGTCGGCAAGCTAAGGACAATCGCCAGGCAAGTATCGATGACGATAGTGTGATTTTTCAAAATGGTCGTGATGGCAAAACCGTTGCAGAAGCTATCAAAAATCACACGGATTCGGCCTATAAATTTTATGAGGATTTAATTGAAATGGGCGTTGCGAGAGAGCAAGCACGGATGGTTTTACCTCAAAATATGTATACGGAAATGTATGCTTCTGTCGATTTGCACAACCTGCTTCATTTTATTGAACTTCGTGTTCATGAGGGGGCACAATGGGAAATTCAACAATACGCAAAAGCGTTGCTAGACCTTGTTGAACCTGCTGTCCCAGAGGCGATAAAAGCCGTCCGTAAATATCGGAATTGGTAACAAAATTTTTATAATTAAGTCAATATTGACAGGAATAAAGGATTGAATCAATGAAAAAAGGGAATGCAGTCTATGCACAATCAGGTGGCGTGACGTCTGTTATTAATGGCTCTGCTTATGGCGTTATTAAAGCAGCACAAGAGGCTGATTTTATCGAAAATATTTATGGTGGACTCTATGGTATTAACGGCGTTTTGAATGAAAATCTTGTTGATATTAGTAAGGAAAGTAACGAGGACATTGAAAGATTGCCCTTTACGCCATCTGGCGCTTTCGGCTCTTGTCGTATAAAATTACCATCATTGGAAAAAAATCGTGCTGATTTTGAACGCATTATCGAAGTTTTTAAAGCACACGACGTGCGCTATTTCTTTTACAATGGCGGAAATGATTCCATGGATACGGCTTATAAGGTGTCGCTTCTTGGCAAAGAAATGGGCTATGATATTACGGCAATTGGTGTCCCCAAAACGGTGGATAATGATTTGCCTGTTACAGACAATTGTCCCGGTTTTGGATCCGTGGCAAAATACAATGCTGTGAGCATGCGCGAAGCGAGTTTTGATGTCGCATCGATGCATCATGATTCCACAAAAGTTTTTGTTTCTGAAACAATGGGTCGTCATGCAGGATGGATAGCTGCTTCAACGGCCCTAGCGAGTCGCAACGAAAATGAAGGGCCGCACATTATTCTCCTTCCTGAAGTGGCGTTTGATCAAGACAAATTCTTGGCTGAAGTTGAACGCATATTATCGCGGGTTGGATTTTGCGTCATTGCTGCGTCAGAAGGCATCCATAAAGCAGATGGTAAATTTGTAGCCGATGCAGGAAGCGTTGATAATTTTGGACACACACAATTGGGTGGCGCAGGCGACACAATTGCGCGTATGGTAAAGACAAATCTCGGATTAAAAGTTCATCATGCTTTACCAGATTATTTTCAACGAAGTGGTCGTCATATTGCATCAAAAACAGATTTAGAGCAAGCCATAGCCGTTGGAAAAGAGGCCGTTCGCTTGGCGGGTTTAGGACTCAATGGGCAAATGGCAACCATCGTTCGGGAGTCGAATTCGCCTTATTTTTGGAGCGTGGGACACACGGACATCGCCAATATTGCCAATAAAGAAAAAATACTCCCTCCAGAATACATCCGCGAAGATGGCTTTCACGTTACGGAGGCGTTTCGTCAATATTGCACGCCACTCATCGAAGGCGAGTTATATCCGCCTTTCAAAAACGGATTACCTGACTATATGCAACTCAAACGTATTTTGTTAGAAAAGCGTTTGCAGGATCGATAACACGAAAAATTAGGATGAAATACATTCTATGATACTTAAAAAAATATTGGTTTCCCTTCTATTCATCCTCTTCTCGCAGGAGTCGATAGCAGCTGATCATGAAATCCCCATTGTCTTTATTCACGGGATTTTATCGGCACCCATTGTATTTTTAAAAATGGAACATGAATTTAATGATTCGAATTATGTCTGTTTCCGCTACGGTTATGCGTCGACAGCGAAAGGGATTCATGACCACGCCTTAGATTTCAAAGTCTGGCTTGATGAGACCATAGGCGACCGACCTTTTTATCTCGTCAGCCATAGTTTGGGTAATCTCGTAAGTCGCGAAATGTTGTCATTATATCCCGAATTAAAGATAGAACGGTGGGTGATGATAGCGCCACCCAATCATGGTGCAGACGCCGCCGATCTTTTGAATCGATTCCCAATATTTGAAAAAATTACGGGTCAAACGGGGCAGGAACTATTAGCGTCTCGCGTACAAGATTATATGAATCTAGCATCTCCTCAAGTTCCCTTCGCAATAATAGCTGGAGGCTTGGGCGACGATAAAGGATTTAATTATTTATTAGAGGGTGATGACGATGGGTCCGTACGCGTTGAGGAGACTTATCTCGAGGGTTCTCGCGATCACATTGTTTTGCCTTATCAACATACGATTCTTTTATTTCAACGAGAGACAACGGATCAAATTAAAGCGTTTATTGAGACGGGACATTTTATTCACTAGAATAATTGTTACGATAAGAAATAGGTAAAAGGATGTACATATTTCGCATTATTCTATAATCAGACACATCAATATTGACTCAATAATTCCTCATTATTGCTGAATAATCTTGTGCATTATTTCCTGAGGAATTGAGAATAAAAGCTATTGCACGACCTAATCTTAAAAAATACATTGCCCCGCTTTTTGATGAAGTAAACATGGTGGGTGTAGCTCAGTTGGTAGAGCGCTAGATTGTGGCTTTAGTGGCCGTGGGTTCAAGCCCCATCACTCACCCCAAACCTAAGACAAAAATACTTGTGTTAGGGGGCGACCTAAAATATATTCGCCCGCTTATTTAAAAAGGGTCCCTTCGTCTAGTGGTTAGGACTCAAGATTTTCATTCTTGCAACAGGGGTTCAACTCCCCTAGGGATCACGCAAAAAACCCAGCTTTTAGCTGGGTTTTTTGTTTTTATTAAAGGCGCAATTATCGCGAGAAGAATCTTGGTTTCAAATGTTCTAGCCACCAAACATTCTTGAGAAGAAACCTTTCTTCTCAGGTGGTTCAAAGACGTAAAGATTATACTTATGAAGGGTGCTTTGATTGTGGCTATCGGTAATCTTAATAATGACTTCGTTATTACCTTCTTGTTCCGGTGTTGGCGTCCAGTTTAGTGTCGCAGTTGTTTCATCAAAAGTTGCACCTGGAGGTAAGAATACAGTTTTGTAGCTAAACGTATCACCATTTGCATCTCTCGTCGTGAGTGTATATGTGTAAAATTGTTCCGAAATGACGGCCACTTTGGGTTCGGAATAAACTTCTGGTAATGCATTGACAAAAAGCGAGATGTCTTGTGTCTCAACAAGACTTCCGTCACTGACAGATAATGTTATCAATTGCGTGTTTAAATATTCAATACTAGGTGTCCAGATAAGCGTATTGTCAACAAGAGTCACACCTTTTGGGGCTCTATCAATTTTGACATTTAAAGCTTGTTCTCTATTTCGATCCTGTACATTGATTGCATATCGATATTCTTCATTTACAATTGTCAGTTCTTTTGGCAGCGAAATAAATTCAGGTGGAGCGTTTACGTATATTTTAAAAGAGCTTTTAACTTTTTCTAAGCCGTCCTCAACTGCGAAAAATATCTCATGGTAACCAGATTCTAAATCATCAGGAGTCCATGTAATGACACCTTGGTGCGAAATAGCCATCCCGCTAGGCGCTTGCGATAAAGTGTAGATGAGTTTCTGGTCAGCATTCTTTTCCGTTACTTTTATAGTGGCATAATACTGCACATTTGTAACGGCCAAAGTATCTGTGACAGGATGAATTATGGGGGTCGAATTTACAAAAAGATTGATTTCTTGTAAAACATCTTGAATACCATCACTGACAGAAATCGTAAACGTTTGCTTGTCGAGGTAGGCATCACTTGGCGTCCATGTAATACTACCTTTTCGAGATATATTTAATTCAGGAATCGTTGAATTATGAATAATGAAACTAATGTCTTGGTTGTCATTTTTATCTTCAACCCTTGCTGTGTATCGCCATGGGATCGCGACTTTTGCATTGCTGTTAGGAGTTGATGTGATGACAGGGGGGCTATTCACATACAGTGTAAAAGAATCGATTTGGCTTGTATAGACGTCTTTTAATTCATACACGATATCATGAAATCCAATCTGATGCTCATTGGGTGTCCAACTCAAAGCGCCGTTCTCTTCAAGCAGTAAATCTTTTGGCCCTTTTACGACGCTGACGCGGGCTTGATTGGGCGTATTCTTATCTTCAAAGGCTAACTTGCCCGAATATTTTTTATTTATGATGGCTATAGGCGCAGGATTATCTAATATTGTCGGAAGACTATTGACATAGATATCAAAACTTTGATTCGCGATATTATATCCGTCAGATATAGCAACTGTTATTCTTTGATAATCGAGTTGTGTCTCAGTAGGATACCAAAGGAGTAATCCATAATTATCTATGTTTATACCCGCGGGTCCTTCTTTAAGGAAAAACTCAATGACAGCGTCCTCATTATTGTCAAAAGATAAAATTTGATAAGCATATTGATGGCCAACACCAACATTTTCTACTGGCTTTGAATTGATAACAGGAGGGTCGTTTACATATATAAAAAAACTCGTATCGATGCGCGTTCCAAAGCGATAATGTATTTCATGAAAACCAAGTTGCTCTGTTGTAGGTGTCCAAGACAATTCTTTTTGATCCAAAATTTGTGCGCCTTTGGGGTAAGTCAGAAATTGAAGGCCAGCCTCACTGGGTTCGAGAATGTTTTGGGTGGGAAGTCCATGACTAAAGGTTTCACCAACATGCAAAACAAGGTCAGGGATTTTGGTTTCAGTTGGCTTCTTTTCATGCGTTTTACGCTCTAGAACAGGAACATCGGGTGAAGGCACTGATAATGTTTCAGCTATTGGTATTGCTTCAATGGGTTTCTCATTTATTGAAACTTCTTCAACGACGTTCTCTTCGGTTTTAGTCTCGAGAGCTTTTGAAGCCGTGGTGTCGGAAGATATGAAATCGTCCTTTTCATCTTCAAAAATATAATGTTGAGTAATTGCGGGATGTAGCCGCATATCTTGAAAATCGTTTTGGACAAGACGTAAATTTTTCCAAGAATCGAAAGTTAGTTCGCCGCTGGTTTGCTCTAAATAAATATTTGATAGATTGAGCTGAATAAATATTTCAGCTAGCTCGTTTTGATTGTAATCATTTATAAAAATGGCTTTTACAGGAGAAGAGACATTCTTCCAAAGTGAAACGGTTTTTAATTTTTCAGAGAGGGTATAGATATTTCCTAAGTTTGTTCCAGCGAAAAGTGTGAGTCCATTTTCCTCTGAGAAGTGTGTGGCAAAACACGAAAAAATTTCAAAGGAATCAGAGTTCAGCAAATCATAAAAACGAATTTTGTCTAAGGTCTTGACATTGTTTGATGCATAAGCAATAAGCAGGCGATTGCCTTGTTTTTGAACTAATGCGACTCTATTAACCATATTTTGCTTATAAGTGATAAGTCTTATAGCTGCTGGATTCTCACTCATTGCTTGCGGCGCTTTGTTCATTTGCCATGAAATATTATCAATGTTTCCAAGATTATCAACGCGCCCGATGAGAAGTGATGGCGCTGGAAAACCGGAATAAATTACAATTTCTTGAGTCTGGTCATTATCAATATCTAGAATTAGAAGCTCTTTAGGATTAGGAATAGTTTTGCCGGCGATGATATTATTTCTTGAAATTATTTGATTGAAAGTGTTGGTATTCGAATCCCATTCGAATCCCCAAAGCCATGCGTCGTTACTTTTTGTTGTACCCGAACTTATGTTTTGGCTGATGATAATAATTTCAGGTTTGCCATTTAAATTCAAATCACCCACTTTTACGTCAACCCACTTCCTTGACGAAGCGTTTTGATTTTTGCGCCACAGAATAGATTTATTGTTGGTTTCATCATATTCAAAAACAATCACTTCATTACTGTTTCCAGAGTTCTGTATAGCAACAAAGTTAGGTCTCCCGTTATTATTGAGGTCGCCTAGGGCTTGAATTGAGCTTGCATTAAGTTGAGACTCTTGAGCAAAGACATTGGATAAAGCTATCAGAAAAAACGAAAACGAGACAAGGCTTTGGAAGCATTTTCGTGATTTTTTCAAGGGCATGCTTAAAGTTGGTTCTTTCAAATAGTTGTGATTTTGCATATTCTTTTTCTTTTTCTTTAAAAGTATCGGACATCTCATCGGATTGCAATAGAAATCTAGTGTGATAGGGGGTTTAATGATTTGGTCCCTAGGACGAATAAAGGATGAAGTTTAAATTGGTTAATTGATTTGATAATTCTAAAAATCACATGGCAATAAAACGGAAACTTTGTTGTGAGTGATCAGTAAATATTTTAATGAAAACGTCTAATTGTTGGACAAAACAATTTTATTTAACTTCCCCTATTTTACTTTTTCTAGCGTATGGTTTTGGTTGTTGAAAGCTTCGTTTTGACTATTTTTGCCGGGGTAAAAACAGGCATGTTTTTTATCCTAACAAAGAGTATTGGGTGATGTAATTATTTAATATAAATAATAGACCAAACGAAGCCTATCGATTATATTCATTAACATCCCTCAAAACTCATAATTTTCGCTGTCTTTGCGCCCAATGGGACTGAGATGGCGGAGCATTAGGTGAAAATGAATAAAAACTTATTTATACACCCTCAAACAATAACAAAGAATATGAGGGAGAAGAAAAACAAGCACAAAAGTGCTATTGTTTGGCTCACAGGATTATCTGGTTCCGGCAAATCTACTATTGCCTATGCTTTGGAAGCATATTTATTTGGGAAAAATTATCAAAGCGTGGTGTTAGACGGCGATAACGTACGCTTAGGAATAAATAGTGATTTAAGTTTTACGCAAAAAGACAGAAGCGAAAATATTAGAAGAGTCTCAGAGCTTGCGAAGCTATTTTCTAATTTAGGACACATTGTAATTTGCTCATTTGTGTCTCCTTTTCAATTAGATCGAGATAAAGCACGGAAAACGACAAGTTCTGAAACGTATTTTGAAATATATATTAAGTGTTCGATTAAGACGACAGAATCGAGAGACCCTAAAGGCTTGTATAAAAAGGCTAAAGGAGGGGAAATCGATTCCTTTACGGGCGTCACTTCGCCTTATGAAGAACCCGTTTCTCCTGATTTAATTGTTGATACTGAACTTAATAATATTGAGGAAAGCGTAATAATGATTATCGAACTTTTAGCAAACAATGGAATAATAAGAGGCAAATACGATTAACATTAGTAAAAAAGAAAATTATCGCTTAAGCAATTTAGACGCATTAGAAGCTGAAAGCATCCACATTATTCGAGAGGTCGCGGCTGAGTTTGAAAATCCTGTTATGTTGTATTCTATAGGAAAAGATTCATCAGTTATGGTTAGATTGGCTCAAAAAGCATTTTATCCAGGGAAAATCCCTTTTCCGCTGCTTCATGTTGATTCGAATTGGAAATTTAGAGAAATGATTCAGTTTAGAGACACGTTTTGCCGCAATCAAAATATTGATTTAATTGTGCATAAAAACAAAACTGGAATCGAATCCGGAGTGGGTCCTTTCACGCATGGGTCAAAAGTACATACGGATATCATGAAGACACAAGCGCTCCTGCAAGCCCTCAATAAATATAAATTTGACGCTGCATTCGGAGGCGCGCGCCGTGATGAAGAAAAATCTCGAGCCAAAGAACGAATATTTAGTTTTCGCGACAAATTCCATCAATGGAACCCAAAAAATCAACGCCCAGAGTTATGGAGTTTATACAATTCAAAAATAGGGCAAGGCGAAAGTATTCGCGTTTTTCCAATCTCAAATTGGACAGAACTTGATATCTGGCAGTATATCCGTAAGGAACAAATTCCAATTGTCCCTCTATATTTTTCAAAAAAGCGTCCAGTTGTAGAAATTGACGGTCAATTAATTTTGGTTGATGACGATCGATTCCCCGCATCATTAAAAGAAAATATTTCACTTCGAGATGTGAGGTTTAGAACGCTAGGATGTTATCCTTTAACGGGCGCAATTAAATCGACTGCGACAACAATTGAGCAAATAATCGAAGAAATGATGACGGAAACGAAAAGTGAAAGAACGACTCGAGTAATAGATTCTGATCAAGAGGCCTCTATGGAACAAAAGAAACGCGAAGGCTATTTCTAACGAATGTCATCTAGACATCAACTCATCTGGTTCTCAGAAATAAAATGGGACTATTTGATGACTCGAAAACAGCAGATCCTTACGCGCTTTCCACATCGTTGGGACATTTTATTCATCGAACCCTATGGATTAGGAAAAGCACAACACTGGAAATCAGTCAAGCGGGAAAATATTACGGTCATCACAATCCCGTTTATGAAAACCATCCCTCATAGTAGATTAGCGAGGGTTCAATCAAATAATTTGGTCCAAATCATGTTTTCATGGTTTATCACTATTTATCTTCAGATTGTATTGTTTAAATTGGGGTTCAATAAATCATCACGCCTTATTGGACTCAGCAATGTTTATTGGGGAAAGATAGCGTCAAAACTCAAAGCCACACTCCATTTTTACGATGCAAATGACGGCCACTTAGATTTTCCTAATACACCTATTTGGTTGAAGGAATATTTGCATCAATATTTACAAAAGTCGGAGATTAACTTTTCTGTAAGTCCTGAGATTTCGAAAAAGATTAGCGACTTGGGTGCTCGAAATATTATTAATCTCGGGAACGGGGTCAATTTTCATCATTTTAATTCGCCTCAAAACACACCCGAAGAACTTCAAAACATTGAAAAGCCTATTCTAGGATATGCTGGAGCGATGGATTGGCTAGACATAGATTTAGTTCAGAAAATTTGTATCGCTTTCCCAAACTATGAGATTGTACTTATCGGACCTGAGATTGAAGTGGGTTGGTATAAAAAACAAGTGAACTTTCAGGGATTGAAAAATATTCGATATTTAGGAAAAGTTAATTACAGAGATTTACCTGCCTACGTTCAATCATTTAAAGTGGCTTTGATTCCTTTTGTTGTAAACGAACTCACCAGGCCTTTAAATCCGAACAAATTATACGAGTATAGCGCCGCTGGAAAAGTGGTCGTTTCCATGAATTACTCTTCAACAATTCAGAAGCTGAAAGATATTATTTTTGTCGGAAATACGCACGAGGAGTTTCTTGAGCAAATTGAAATAGCAATCGAAACCCCCAAAAACGAAGTCGGGATTCATTTAGCAAAACAAAATAGTTGGGATGATATATCGAGAAAAATGGAAAATTCACTATTGGAAACGATTTGATTAAACCAATTTTTTTGCTAGGGTCACATAAATCTGGTACGAGTTTGCTGAGAGCTCTGTTTGACAACCACTCTCAAGTCTTTTCAATACCAATTGAGACGCATTTTGCTCATTTTTTGGGTTGGTGGACGAGATATCCATTTTTACGAACAAAAAAGAAAAACTATTCTCTTGAAGAATTTGAAAATAATGCGAGTAAATGGATTCATACTTGTAATACATCCAATGATCCGTATGGAGATAGTCAAGCAAGCGGATTGTTTGATGAGACTTTGTTTAAAGAAGAAATGGGGAAGCTTAATTCTAATTCCTCGGAGATGACTAAAATTGACCAATATTTCCGCTCTATCTATTCCGTGATCAACAAAAAAGCTGCTCCCGAAGATTTGCGATTTATTGAAAAAACTGTTGAAAACAGTGAGCATGCAATACGTATCGCTAGCTTATATCCAGATGCTAAATTCATACATATTTTAAGAAATCCTTATGCTAATTTAGTGACGCTTCGGAGATATCTACAAAAAATGAAAAAAAGCTACCCTCATCTTGATTCACTTATAAAATCAATTTATGATAGTTTTTACTTTGCGGATTTTAACAGCACAAATATTGAAAATTATAAAATAATATATTATAAAGATCTTGTGACAAATCCACAAAAAATCATGAAGGATCTGGCGTTATTTGTCGAGATAGATTTTGAAGAAAACTTACTTACACCGAGCTATTTAGGTTCGTCTTGGGGTGGAAATTCTGTTTCGGGTAATAAATTTAAAGGTGTTTCATCGGCTCGAATCAATGCCTGGAAAAAAGATATTAACAGTTTAGAAATTGAAGTCGTGAATGCTGTCATGGGGGTTGCTATCGAAAGAAATGACTATAAAAAAATTAAAGCAAAAAACAGAATTTTAATACCACAAAAAAGAGAATATTTTAGAGCCTATCTAGGAAATAGGATTTTGCTAAAAAGACCATTTTAAATGCACATTTTAATTATTGCATCTTGGTATCCATCACCTCTCTCTTCCTATTCGGGTAATTTTGTCCAAGAACAGGTGGAGGCACTTTCAAAATCTGGATTAAAAGTTGGCGTTATTTCCTCAGTATTTTCACCCACTATAACGTTTAAAATATTTCAATCAATTAGGGATAAGAATTATTTTTTAGCTCAAAAATCTTTTACAAAACGATTTTCATTTCTCCCGAGTAGCACCAATTATTATTGGGTAAACAATGGTTTAGAATTATTTAAATCATATTGTGAAACGCAAGGTGTACCCGACGTAATTCATGCTCATTCGGCTCTTTATGGGGGTCGGTTGGCACTAAGCATCAAAAAACAATTCAATATCCCTTTTATATTAACGGAGCATTCTTCCTTTCTACTTCAGAAAAAACTTCCTTGGTGGCAATTAAAAATGGCGAGGGCCGTTTATAGAAATTCCTACTTAAACATTGCTGTAAGTCGATACTTGAAAGAAAAAATTCAGCAAAACTTTAATCTAGATAAAGAAAAATGGCGTGTTTTGCCTAACATGATTAATGATTCGTTTTTTGTATCGGAATTACATCAACCGGCCAAAGAAAAATTCATATTTTTAATTATTGGTATGCTCATACATGTCAAAGGACATCATAAGCTTTTAAAAGCTTTCGCGTTAGTAAGTGAGCAACTCTCGCTAGGAACTAAAATTAGAATTGTAGGTGACGGCCCACAAAAAGAATCTCTGTTGAATTTGGCGAAAGAATTAGGGATAGAATCACAGATTGAATGGCATGACTCGGTTCCCTCGACTGAAATTGCACATATGATTCAAGATGCTCATGTAATAGTCTCCTCCAGTGAGGCGGAAACATTTGGGCTCGTCTTAGTCGAAGCTTTGGCTTTAGGTAGACCTGTTGTAGCACTTGATAGTGGAGGACCGAGAGACATTGTCAATGATAGCGTTGGTTTTTTAATCCCTCAAGGATTTATCGAAGATTTTTCACAAGCACTAGTGAATATTCAGAAAAATTATTCTAACTATTCCCCTGAAAAGCTGAGACATTATACTCAAGAGCGATTTCATTCAAGTGTGATTATTAATTCACTTTACTCCGCCTATAAAGAGATTGTTGCATAACAATGACATCTAAAAAACAACTTGCATTCAATCTAAGCTCTACCTTTCTGAGACAAGTCGGAATAACAGTATTTCAGTTGGCTTTCACCGTTCTTTTGGCTCGAAATTTGGGCAAAGATAACTATGGGGCATATGCTCTCGCTCTAATGCTTCCCCAGTTATTAATGAAAATCCTTAACCTGGGTTTAGGGTCTTCTGTCGTATATTTTCTTGCTCGCAAGGAACTCTCAATAAAAAATGCTATTTTCAAAGTTGTTCAACTCAGTGCATTTACGACAGTGCTTGCGCTATTGGCAGATGCGATTATTATATTTTTATTTGGAGACACCTTTTTCCAAAATGTTCCAACCAATGCACTTATTTTAGCTTCCGTTCTTTTCCCCGTTTTGATATTGCAAGAACTCTTACCCAATATTTTTTTAGGACTTCAAAAATTTTCAACTTATAACGTGAGTTATGTCGTTTTCCCCGTTTTCTCTCTCATTATTGTTTGGTTAATGATTCTGTTTTACAATTTTGATGTTACTTGGGCACTCGGAGCTTTTGGGGCAGGTCAGTTTATTTCAATTTTAACGCTATTAATATTACTGAAACGAGAACAATTGCGTGAAATAGATGAGGTAACCAGTGTTTCATGGTCGCAACTGCTTTCATTTTCGTGGAAAATTCACGCCGCAAATATTGTTGGTTTTCTTAACTATCGAATTGATATTTTTTTGGTCAATTTTTTGGCGAATACGGCAACGGTAGGGATATATTTTATCGCAGTCCAAATAGCTGAAAAACTTTGGTTGTTGTCCCAAGCCGTAAACACAGCTGTTTTTCCCCATCTTTCACAGAAATATAAAAGAAGCAAGCTCGATACAAGTGCGACGGAAATTCTAGGTTCAACTACATTTTTATTAACAATATTAGCGTCTATAATCTTGACGCTTTGTGCAAATGCCATCATTAAAACGTTTTTTGGGGAGGTATTTATTGAAGCGTCTGTTGTTTTGATATATTTATTACCTGGCATTATCGCAACAAGTGTCGGTCGTATTTTATCAAATGATTTTAGTGCAAGAGGCGAGCCTCAACTCAACATCTATGTCGGGCTGTTTACGGTCATTTCAAATGTTATAGCAAATTTGTATTTCATTCCCAAAATGGGTGCAAGGGGAGCCGCCTTGGCAACAAGTTTAAGTTACGGCCTTAGCCTAATCATTAAGCTATTCATCTATTTTCAATTGGTAAAAGTACCATTTTGGAGAGTTCTATTTCCTGGAAAAGCATTAATTGATATAGGGAAAAGTATCATCGCAAATAGAAAAATAATCTGAAGATAATATGAGTATTAGTACCTTTTTAGATCAAGACGAAAAGAAAGATCTGCTTAGATTTATTACAGCAGGTTCGGTAGATGATGGGAAATCAACTTTAATCGGCCGTTTATTGTATGATAGTAAGCTGTTGTATGAAGATCAGCTTGCCACCCTAGCTCAAGAGAGCAAAAGGCAAGGTTCTGCTGGTGCCGATATTGATTACGCGTTATTATTAGATGGATTGAAAGCTGAACGAGAGCAAGGAATAACCATCGACGTCGCGTATCGGTATTTTTCCACAAATAAACGAAAATTTATTATTGCAGATACGCCTGGTCATGAGCAATACACACGAAACATGGTAACAGGCGCATCCACATCTCAACTTGCAATCGTTTTAATTGATGCCGAAAAAGGCGTTATTACACAAACCAAGCGGCATACATTTTTGATTGATCTTCTGGGAATAAAACACCTAATAGTGGCAATCAATAAAATGGATCTAGTTAACTATGCCCAAAATATATTTGATGAAATAGTCGAATCATTTAAATCTTTTTCGGCTAGACTATCAATACCTCATATCGAGTTTGTTCCTCTATCAGCTCTACGGGGAGATAATGTCGTGGATGTCTCAGGAAAGATGCCTTGGTATCTTGGGAAAACACTTATGTCCATGCTGGAGACAATCCATATTTCAAATGCTTTTAATATGATAGATTTTCGATATCCTGTACAATATGTCTTGCGACCTGATGGAAAATATCGTGGCTTTGCAGGGAGAATTGCTTCTGGAATTATTCGTGTGGGCGATGAGCTTATCGTGTTGCCATCACATTTAAAAACACGTGTAAAATCCATTAATGTCTCAACGCAAAATCAGAGTTACGCATTTGCTGGTCAATCCGTCAGTTTGGAACTTGAAGACGAAATTGATATTAGCCGAGGCGATTTACTCGTGCATCCTCAAAACATGCCTAAAACAGGACATACTTTTGATTCAACTTTGGTTTGGATGGCTACTTCGCCGTTTGATGCATCAAGAACCTATCTTCTTAAACATACAACGCGTATTGTTAAAGCTCGTTTGAGTGAGATTCGGTATAAAATTGATGTCAATACCATGCATCGTTCGTCTGTTAAAACCTTGGGAATGAATGATATAGCAAGAGTCGCCGTTACAACACAAGAGGCCTTAAGTTTTGATGCCTATATTAAAAATAAAGAGACGGGCGCATTTGTCGTTATTGATGAACTGAGTCATGAAACAGTTGCCGTGGGTATGATTTTAGATAGGGTCGCAGAAGATGTTCCTCAATCTCAAAAACGAACATTTGAAAGAGTCAATTATTCACAGGATAGTCTAGTGACGACTCAACAACGACTTAATAGCTATCAACAAAAAGCGCTAACATTTTGGGTCTCTTGCAATCAGCTATCTGAATGTAAAACATTCGCCTATGAGCTCGAAAAACGATTGTTTGAATCCGGAAAACATGTTGTTGTGTTGGATGCATCGCTTGTAGGACCACTTCTTCAAGATAAGATTACTCTCATAGACGATTTCCAATACAACGAGTATCTTAAAATATTCGAGTTGGCAAAATTATTAAATGACAATGGATTAATTGCCATCGTGAACGTTCCAATCCACAACATTTCACTAAAGCAGGATATTAAAAAAAATATTTACACAAAATCCCTAGTTGAAGTTTTTTTTGAAGTTTCTCTAAAAAAGAATAATAAGAGCCAATCTGATGCTGATTCTGAGAGTGACAAAGTAGAATCCAGGGAACAAATTTATTGTGTTTCCCAAAATAATTGGGAGCAAATAATTACGAGGCTGTCAAAACTAGTGGAACCAGAAATCGACTGTTCGTGAAGCGTGTCCAAAAAATTAAAAAAAAGACGCAATAAAAGGAATAGAATGACGCACTCAACACTTAAAACCCAGAACCCAAATCTTATTTTAGTAATAGGCGGTGCAGGGTACATTGGAAGCCATATTGTGGCTGATTTATTGGCTGAGGGTCACGACATTACGGTTTTTGATAACCTTTCGACGGGATTTAAAGAAAATATTCCCCGAGGTGTCAATTTCTACCATGGAGACATCCTAAATAAAGGCGATTTAAAGGGTGTATTTCAACAACCTTTCGATTGTGTGATGCATTTTGCGGCTCTAAAGGCGGCGGGGGATTCGATGCTAAATCCATCGAAATATGCGGAGCATAACATTAGCGGATCCATCAATATTCTTGACGCAATGCTCGCGGCAAATGTTAAAAACATAATCTTTTCGTCTTCGGCGGCGGTTTATGGGGCTCCGGAATATCTGCCTGTTGACGAAAAACATCCGACACATCCCGAAAACTTTTATGGCTATACTAAACTCGCCATAGAAGACATCCTAAATTGGTATGCGAAGCTTAAAAATATTAATTTTGCGGCGCTTCGTTATTTTAATGCGGCGGGTTATGATGCCTTGGGACGAGTGTCTCAACTCGAACGAAATCCTGCAAATTTATTACCTATCGTGATGGAAATTGCATCAGGCATGCGTAAAAAAATGCAGATTTTCGGTGATGATTATGACACACACGATGGAACTGGCGTACGGGATTACATCCACGTGAACGACTTGGCAACGGCTCATATCAAAGCGATGAATTTTATTATGGAAAACAACCAAAGCTTAACCGTAAATTTAGCGACGGGTGAAGGATTTTCTGTTTTAGACGTCATCAAAGCGGTGGAGAAAATCACGGGGCAAAAAATAAATTACGAAATTGTAGCACGACGTCTCGGTGATCCAGCCGAACTAATCGCCCAAGCGTTACGGGCGGACGACATCTTGAAATGGAAGGCGAAACATTCTTCTTTAGAAAATATTTTGGAAACGATGTGGCGTGTGTATAGAATACATCGACAGAATTAAAGTACGCGGAGGATACATAATTACTTTTGCCGATCATCATCCCCGTATAAAAATCGAGAAAAGCGATAAAAAACATGATTAAATGCTCATGTGACGATTGTCAAAATTACAACATTTTGCTGGAAAAGACTTTCGAAATCGGGCGTTAATATTAGTATATCTCGGTCTCTAAGGATTGATATTTACTAACAAATAAACGCTGAAAAGCATCCATAGAGATACAATAATTTTATCCATCGTGATCCACAATATTGGGACTCACCGTGGCGGAGCCGTGCGGTGAAGGTTAATTATTAATGAAAAGAAAAAGCACGACCACAAAGGGAAAATTGTAAGGTAAGCATCTTGCTTGCGAAAAAAGTCTAACACCAAGCTACACAAAGAAGCACTAAGTTTCACAAAGAGGAAATTAAGTAAAGAAAGAACACGTGAAGCGAATGTTTCGCTTTTAACTTGATAAATTCTCTGTGCTCTCTGCGTAAATCTCCGTTTCCTCTGTGGTTAAAAGAGTCTCATATTATCTCATAGACTAAAATAACGTAGAGCAAAAAACACTCTCCTCCATGCTAAGGAGGAGTACCCGCCCGTTTGCGGGGGAGGTGGTAGAAAGTACTGCCTCATAAACAAATCCACTCAATCCTTGAAATCCGTGTCCAATATTTTTTACTTTACCGTTATAAGAAAACAAAACAGTCCTCAAATGAACACAAATGGTTTAAATGGAAAACTTGTCACCTGTCACCCGTCACTCTTCACGCGTCAATTCCCTCCGTGGTAATTATTTTTAAGACGACACAGGAGATTTTCAACACAATGACAATGCCAAAATTATTTAAACGTCAATCGCATTTTTTTCATAAAAATACTTGTCCTTAACTATTTAGCGAATACTTTAACGAATAAATGACGCATCAAAGCGTAAATATGGAAAACGAGAGATAAACTAATAAATTATGAGGGAAAAAATGAAAAAATTATTGTTACTGATTTTCATGATTGTAGTAGCCCTACCTTTGATGGCTCAAGACGACATGATGATGGAAGATTCTACTGTAATGGAAGAAGTTGTAATGGATTCTATGGCAACAGTTGTTGATACTGTCGCTGCAGAGTTAACAGATGTCGCTGAAGAAGCCGTTGCTGCCGTTGAAGAAATGGTCGAAGCACCAAAAGCCGAAGGCATGAAGGGTATTTTCGTCGCTCCACAATTTAACTATATCCTTTTCAAACCTTTAAATTCGGGTGGTTCAGGAATGAGCTATGGCATATCAGTTGGTACACCTGTTATGTTTGATTTATTCGGAATGAATGCTCATGTTGTTGTGGATTTAGGCATGGTCAGTGAAGGTACAGATGCAGCGGTTGAAGGTTTTGTTGCAATGGCAGGTTTTTTGACTAAAGTCGCCAAACTTCCTTTTGGTTGCGTTGTTGTTGACTCAAAATTAGGTTGGGCTGGCGAAGGTTTTGGTGCTAATCTTTCTGCAAATATTGTTTATCCAGTTGCTGGTATGCCTTTAAAAATTGTTGCTAAAGTCGGTGCTGGTGGTGGTTTAATGGCAGATGATGCAGGTGCATTCAACCATGTATTCTTTGGACTTGCTGCTAACTACAGCTTGGATGACTTACTCAACAAATAAACGAGTAAAAATAGTTGATTTTAAAAACCCCGGCTTGCTGGGGTTTTTTGTTTGATGGACGTGATGCCGTTTTGGGCTTCCAGTTCCCCGCAGATTGCGCAGAAAAAAAAATTGTAATGTAAGCCTCTTGCTTGCGGAAAAGTGTAACACCAAGGCACACGAAGAAACACCAAGTTTCACAAAGGGAAAAAAGTAAAAAGATAGCGAAAAATACAAAAACATCACACAAAGCCACGAAGCCACAAAGAAATATTATCTCTCATTCCCCTCCCAGGAGGGGTAGGGGTGGGTCACTCTGATCAGCCAGTGGGCGGAGAAGCATCTCCTCAAGTCTCATAGCAAAAAATAGTAAGGTAAGCATCTTGCTTGCGAAAAAAGTCTACTACCCTTCGACAAGCTCAGTGCAGGCGCAGTCGCACGAAGCCACAAAGAGAAAAAGTCTACCACTAAGTTGCACAAAGAAGCACCGAGTTTCACAAAGAAAAGCATTATTTTATTCCCCTCCAAGGAGGGGTTAGGGGTGGGTAAGAATTACAAATGATAAATTACAAATGTATATAACAGCCGTATTTTTCTAAAATCAAATATAATTTTCTCTGCGTTCTCTGTGGTTAAAAGAGTCTCATGTAATCTCATAGACTAAAATAACGTAGAGCCAAAAACACTCTCCTCCTTGCGAAGGATGAGTACCCGCCAGTTTGCGGGGGAGGTGGTAGAAAAGCACTGCCTTATAAATAAATCCACCCAATCCTTGAAATCCGTGTCCACTATTTTTTACTTTTCCGTGACACACCTACTACAATAAGACACACGAGATTCTTCATGGCGTTGGATTATGTCATCCTGAGCAGTGGAGTGCAGCGTAACACCCGTCGAAGGATATAGAAAGAAAAAATGAATGATTAATCTTAAATATTTCATGTCCAACACTTCGACAGGCTCAGCATGACATGAAACGGTTTTGTCACTTGTCACCCATAACTCATAACTCGTCACATGTCACTCTTTACTTTTTTTATTTATAATTTAACATTTAGCATTTGTAATTTTCAACTATATTACGCCGAACAAAAAGGCGCTAACAAAAATTTACGCCTAAACCCTAAGGAGGGGATAAAATATGAGAAAGATAACCCTTGTTTTAATGATGCTGGTGATGGGGAGTGCTGCCCTGTTTTTTATGTCGGGATGTTCCAAAGAGAAGAAACAAGTGCCTGCAAATGACACAACAGTTGTCGAAGAGACAACCGCTGTTCGAGAACCCGTTAAAGAAACCGCTCCAACCAGCGATATGGTAGCCAAACAAGCAGATGCTGCTGCTGCGGAAAAGGCTAAGGCAAAAGTCCAAGCCAAAGCTGCAGCTAAAGTGCTACAGGATGAAAAAAATGTTTTTGAATCTGAAAAAATCCATTTTACCTACAACAAATCTGTTTTGGCGCCATCTGCTCAAAAAGTATTAGAAAAGAAAGCCGACTGGTTGATTAAACATCCCAGCTATTCAGTACGTATCGAAGGTAATTGCGATGAGCGAGGCAGCAATAAATACAACCTTACCCTGGGAGCCGATAGAGCTAGATCTGCTGAGAAATACCTTGTAAATATGGGTATTGCAGCAAACCGTATTTCCACAGTTAGCTACGGCGAAGAGAAGCCAGCTGATCCGAGCCATAACGAAAAGGCTTGGTCTCAGAATCGGAGAGATGAGTTCAAACTTATCAAGTAGTGACTTGCCGACTCTTGGCATGTTTACGATGTTGAGAGTGAGGTTCAACTACAATTTGGTTGACCCACTCAACACATAAACGAGTAAAAATAGTTGATTTTAAAAACCCCGGCTTGCTGTGGTTTTTTTGTCTTACGGACGTGATGACGTTTTGGTTGAAAAGTGTAACACCAAGGCACACGAAGAAACACCAAGTTTCACAAAGGGAAAAAAATAAATCATTCCATCAGACAGCGCAGAATTTCGCAGAAATAATATATAGTTTAGAGCAGCCCATGACTTTAGTCGTGGGGGCAATTTGGAAAAAAACTTTTTTTATAATCGTTAATCTCTCAGTAGTAAAATCTTCGGGGTTTCACGAGATCGCAATAACCTACCCCTAACCCCTTCTCCCGACGCGTTGGTCGGGATTTTCAACGAAAGGGGAACTAACTTTATCTTGTGTCGCTCATCACCCGTCACCTGTCACTCAAAACTCATAACTCATAACTTGCACTCGTCACCTGTCACATTTTGTAATTTGTAATTCACCACTTTCACTTACCTTGCCCCATGATTCAATTTATCATTCGCCGCATCCTTGAGCTCATTCCCGTAATTATAGGTATAATTTTACTCACATTCATTCTCATGTACATTGTTCCTGGCGATCCCGTATTGAGTATGGTGGGTGAACGTTATGACGAAGCGACTCTAGAAATCCTGCGAGAACAATTCCATTTAAATCAATCGCTACCCACTCAATTTTTTCATTATTTGAATGGTTTAATCCATGGTGATTTAGGCATTTCATTTGTGAATCAACAACCCGTTACGAAACTCATAATGGAACGTTTCCCCGCAACAATGATTTTAGCACTAGGCGCCATGTTTATCTCCATATTATTAGGACTCTCTGTAGGTGTCATTTCAGCCATCAAACCCCATAGCATTATAGATCGCGCAGCGATGCTGTTTGCGTTGGCGGGGATATCGATGCCTGTATTCTGGGTGGGATTATTACTCGTGTTGGCAGCTCAATCAATGGGTTGGCAATATCTCAGCGGCTATGGTTGTTGGGCCTATTTAGTGTTACCAGCCATCACACTGGGAACACGATCTGCTGCATTTCTCGCACGCGTTACACGAGCCAATATGCTTGAAGTTCTGAATCAAGATTATATACGAACTGCAAGAGCAAAAGGATTGAGTCAACTTATTGTCATTACAAAGCACGCCCTTAAAAACACACTTATTCCGATTGTCACCATTATTGGTGTTGATTTTGGTTCGTACTTGTCGGGAGCTGTATTGACAGAATCGATCTTTAATTGGCCGGGTATTGGTCGGCTAGCATTGAATGCAATTATGCAGCGAGATTTTCCCGTTATTCAAGGAACGGTTCTCGTCACGGCGTTGGTTTTTGTAACATCCAATTTTATCGTCGATATTCTTTATGGTTATCTCGATCCGCGGATAAGAATTGAGAAATCATAAATGATTAATTTTAAAACGATTTCATTGATGGTGCTCGGAAAAGGAGCAAATAGGAGATCATTATTCCCTTCTTGTTGCCAATCCGGAATTCAATTCCCCTCTGCCCGACCTATGTGTCCGTCGAAGGATAAAGAATGAAAACGATGAAAGTTCCATCACAGGAATAAGGAAATAAATTGAGTCGCAAAGAAACCATAAGCGCTGAAACAATTCGCAAATTGAGTCACAATCCGATGGCAATTTTCGGTTTATTTCTCGTCCTACTTATTATAACAGTGGGGGTTTTTGCCCCCGTTTTTGCGCCGAATAATCCTTACGAGACAAACCTTGATATAAGTCTCCAAGCACCGTCAATGTCGCACTGGCTCGGCACAGACGAAGAAGGTCGTGATGTTTTATCTCGCATCATTTACGGTGCGAGGATTAGTTTAAAAGTCGGCTTTTTAGCCAGTACCATCAGCTTAATGATTGGTTCGCTTTTAGGTTTGATTGCCGGTTTTTTGGGTGGATGGCTTGATAAAATCATCATGCGTTTTACGGACGTTATGTTTGGCTTCCCAGCTCTTCTCTTTATGATTGGTATTACGGCTGCCGTTCCACGGCCTGGTATTGAAATTACAATGATTGCTATTGGCCTTGTCTCCTGGCCAAGTATGGCAAGAATTATGCGATCGCAAGTGCTAATGATTGCCAATAGAGAATATGTTTTGGCGGCTCAAGCATTGGGTTTTTCCAAAGCACGACAAATGTTTCGACACGTTTTGCCCAATAGCCTTGCCCCCGTTATTGTTGCCTTTACAATGAGTATTGCAGGAGCGGTTATGGCAGAGGCATCATTGTCATTTATTGGCTTAGGCGCTCAACCTCCAGAGCCCAGTTGGGGTTCTATGATTGCTTTTGGACGCGCACATCTACGAGGTGAATGGTGGATTTCTATTTTTCCAGGACTCGCAATTGCACTAATGGTTTTAGGGTTCAATCTTTTTGGTGAGGGGCTCCGTGATGCTCTAGATCCAACCATGAATGTTGATAAAAACGAACAATAGCCACCAAGTCGCAAAGAAAAACGATAGTAAGGTAAGCATCTTGCTTGCGGTTGAAATAATCTTGTGCAAAGAGAAAAAAACTACTACGGAGCATGTCCCGTAACCAGTAACACGTGACACGTAACAAGAAAAAATAAAGACTCACACCCTTCGACAAGCTCAGGACAGGCGCCGTTGCACTAAGCCACAAAGAAAAAGCTTATTTTTTATTCCCCTCCAAGGAGGGGCAGGGGTGGGTTTCTTTGTCACGTGTCACTCATAACTCAAAACCCATCACTCGTCACTCGTCACTTGTCACACGTTTCCTGTCACCCTGAATGAAATGAAGGGTCCCCTCAAGTCTCATAGCAAAAAAATAGTGTAGAGCAAAAAACGCTCTCCTCCTTGCTAAGGAGGAGTACCCGCTAGTTTGCGGGGGAGGTGGTAGATTGCACTATCTCATAAACAAATCCACCCAATCCTTGAAATCCGTGTCCACTATTTTTTACTTTTTCGTTATAAGAAAACAAAACAGTCCTCAAATGCACACAAATGAACACAAATGGTTTAAATGGAAAGCCTGTCACTTTGCCACCATTTTATGCTTCGACGGACGCTTGCGCTGCTCAGCCAGACAAATGGTGACTTGTCACTCGTTACTTGTCACCCTGCTCAGCCAGTTGGCGGAAAAGAGTCCCATGCAATCTCATAGACGAAAGTACAGCAAAACGACGCACGAGATTCTTCATTACGCTTTGCTCCATTCAGAATGACAAAACTAACGCAAACCTGTCACCCTGAGCCCGTCGAAGGGTCTCCTCAAATCTCATAGACTAAAATAGCGTAGAGCAAAAAAAACACTCTCCTCCTTGCTAAGGAGGAGTACCCGCCAGTTTGCGGGGGAGGTGGTAGAAAGTACTGCCACAAAACAAATCCACCCAATCCTTGAAATCCGTGTCCACTATTTTTTACTTTTTCGTGACACACGAGATTCTTCATTGCGCTTTGCTTCATTCAGAATGACAATATCTGGGTTTTTCACGCGTTCGCAAAAACCTACCCCTAACCCCTTCTGGAAGGGGAACTAGCTTTCTCTTGTGCACAACGATAGTAAGGTAAGCATCTTGCTTGCGAAAAAAGTCTACCACCAAGTTCCACGAAGAAGCACCGAGTTCCACAAAGAAAAACAAAAGCAAAAAATAGCGTAGAGCAAAAAAACACTCTCCTCCTTGCGAAGGAGGAGTACCCGCCCGTTTGCGGGGGAGGTGGTAGAAAACACTGCCTCATAAACAAATCCACCCAATCCTTGAAATCCGTGTCCACTATTTTTTACTTTTTCGTGACACGCCTGCTACATAAAGACACACGAGATTCTTCATTACGCTCTGTAGTAAAATCTTCGGGGTTTCACGAGATCGCAATAACCTACCCCTAACCCCTTCCAAAAGAGGAACTAGCTTTCTCTTGTGTCACCCATAACTCATAATTCAAAACCCATCACTCTTCACGCGTCACTCGTCACCGCCCCCACCCATCAATAAGCGATATGAATAATAAACATTATAATAATTCTTCGCTTCAATTGACTTCATAGACCGAAAAACTAAATTCACTCCTCAAATGAAAGACACCAGACTCCATATAGACGCAATTAGAAGACTCTTGAGACGACACGCAAAAGGTAATCTCGAGAAAGTATTGACGAAACTTCATCCTGCTGATATTGCACTGATTTTTAGACATCTCAATGAAGATGAACGCGCGCAGGTCTTTCTAATTATCCCAACTGTTGAGCAAGCAGCCGAAGTCTTATCTGAATTAGACGATAGCATTATCGAAGAAATTCTCCCGGATTTACCGATGGAGAAAATTCTTTTATTAATGAAAGAGCTTTCGGCTGATGATGAAGTTGCGATTCTAAGGTTACTCCCAGAAGAGCTATCGGATAAGATTCTTACCCAACTCAAAGGGAAAGAATCAGAAGAGATGGAAGCCCTCATGGCCTACAAGGAAGATTCCGCCGGGGCGCTTATGACGACGGAAGTTTTTGCCCTCCATGAAGATTTATCCGTAAAAGACGCCATTTCATCAATTCAAACCCAAGTAAATCAAGAGATGGTTTTCTATCTTTATGTTATTGATGACCACAGACGCCTCGTAGGTGTCATTTCATTACGCGACCTCATTACATCAAAACCTGGAAACCTCCTGTCCAATATTATGACAACGCGTGTCCATTCAGTTGATACGGATATGAATCAAGAAGAAGTGGCACACGTTGTTTCGCGTTACAATATTCTGGCAGTCCCCGTTGTCGATGAAGCCCATACACTCCTCGGTATTATTACGGTGGACGACGTTATCGACGTTATTCGAGAAGAAGCCACCGAAGACTTTTTGCAGATGGCCGGTGCGGGTCGTGATAAAGAGATCATTAGTAAAAACGTTTTTGATAATGTAAAATTACGGATCCCTTGGTTATTTGCATCTTGGATTGGTGGACTACTAGTGGCATCTATCATCTCTAAATATGAAACAACTCTTGGGCAAGTTTTAGCCCTTGTGGCATTTTTACCCATTATTACGGGGATGGCTGGAAACGTTGGAACACAGACCTCAACCATCATTGTACGCGGTATTGCAACGGGTAGAGTCACGCATCAGGATAGTCTGGCGACGGTTTTTAAAGAGTTTCGTGTTGGTATTATTTTAGGTTTACTTTATGGCCTTTTACTCGGTGGCGCTGGCTATTTAGTGGGTAGTTTAGAAATTATGGATTTAGGCGTTATGACGCCAGAACAGTTAGGCATTACCGTCGGCTCAGGCATATTTTCCGCCATGACGATTGCCACAACGATTGGCGCATTTATACCCATTGTTTTGGAAAAGCTCAATCAAGACCCGGCCATTGCAACAGGTCCTTTCGTCACAACAGCTATCGATATTGCCGGCGTCTTTGTCTATTTTGTTATTGCTAGTTTTTTCATTTTTTAAAACATCAAAGCGCTATGTTTCCCGGCATATAATCGCCTCAAATTCGATAATATATTAATGCTAATTCAATAGTCTAAAACGTAAATGCCTGTAACAATCACACTCTTTATTCTCGCCATTGCAACATCAACTTATGTTGTATTTATCATTCTTATGTATGATGGCTTGAAGCGCGCAAGAATTGATGCCTCAAATGAGAACGCTTTACCACCAGTTTCCATCATCATCGCGGCGAGGAATGAAGAAAGCAACATCTCTCATATTCTAGATGATATCATCAAACAAGATTACCCTAAAAATCTTCTTCATGTCTTTATTGCCAATGACCGCTCGACAGATGCAACACCCACGATTCTAAGGAAATATTCTGCCCAATATGACTTCATCCATGACATTCATATTCATCAACACTCCACTGAAATGGCGGCAAAAAAAAATGCCTTAACACAATGCATCAAACATGTGAAAACCGAGATGATATTGAGTTGTGATGCTGACATTCGTTTGGGACTGAATTGGGTAAAAGCCATGGTTCAAGGATTCACAGAAAATACAGGTGTCATGACATCCTATTCGAGTGTAACGGGAAATAATTTGTTTGCTAGATACCAGGCCTTGGATTTCCTCGCCTTACAGGTTTCCAATGGAGCGATGCTTAATCGTGGCTATAATTGGTCTGGAACCGGACAAAATATTGCCTATCGAAAAAGTGCCTTTATCCAAATTGACGGCTTCCGTCCAAGCGCTCATAAAGATAATGACGACGATATGTATTTAATCCAAACTATCCCGAAACAAACAGGGAGAGACGCTAAATTCAATTGGAATCCTGAAGCGATGGTTCAAACGCATCCTACGAGAGATTTCAAATCTTTTATGAATCAACGCATACGTTGGGCGTCAAATAGCAAAGGTTTGGAAAAGAGCAAACCTTTATTTTTCATCTTTCTTCTGTCCGCCTATCTTACCAATCTTGGCATTCTTATGTCGCTTTTCTTCGCCCCATTTTCACCTGTTCTTTGGATCTCGATTTTAGTAAAATTCCTCGGCGAAGGAGCCATCCTTCTCAAAGGAAGTTCCTTAATGAATGAGAGGCGACTCATCATGCTTTTTCCCCTTTGGTTCATGATACAGCCACTGTACATCAGTTTTATGGGAATCGCTGGACGCATTGGAAAATATTCGTGGAAAGCATAACGTGAGGCAATCTCAACGCAGCGTCATCCGCCATGTATTATTGTGGATGACTTTATTTTCAATTGGATGGGGCCAGGAAACAAGGATCCAGAATTTTACAGTGTCTTTTCTCGGATTGCCCGTCATGAAGCTCGAGCGCATGATTCAAACGGATTCATTGATGACAACAGTCAGCTACGATACAAAACCCTATTCTCGATATCTTGAATCTATCGTGGATGTCGCCAATTATTATTGGGTTCAATTTAATAATGACAACTACTCCCCCGTAACATGGGGAAAAAAGACCCACGAATTTTCCTGGGATCAGGAATACCGCGTTACTACGGATACGACAGGTCAAATTTTTTACCCCGACTCAAAAACGATTGAATCGTCGAAACCCTATTTCTCTTTGTTTTCAGCGGTTGCTTATGTAGAAGATCTGAAGCCACAAGAAAAAATCACCATAAACGTACTCATCGAGGGACGATTTTTTAATGTAAGGGTCAGCCCCAAAGAATTTGACAAGGACGCAAGACGATACGATGTTGAATTTATGGATTTTGTCGGTACGAATATTTTCGAGAAGACCGATATTTTGCTCACAAAATTATCGAATAATGGGACAATATTATCACTCTGGGTTCATCCAGAGAAGGGCATTATCAAAACTCAGTTTGGGAAATCCCCCATGTCGGTGGATGTTCGTCGGAATTAATTCACTTTAATTAGTGATAACTTTGAGTATTATTAGAAGCGATGCGAGAATCCTTTAAAGACTTTATTTCCACTTACACGAAGACATTTATTTTCATCGTGGTTTCGGCTCTCATTATTGGATGCGGGTTCTATTTCGAGTGGGATAAAGACATCGTTGCCTCCTCCGTTGTTCTCATAGGTATCTTTAGTAATGCCTTCGCAGGTCTCATTTCGTTGATAGCCCTTGTACCCTTTTTAGGCCCCTTATTAATCAAAGTATTCTCTATCCCATTTTTTTGGCTATTGAATGCGATGGGCTATTTCGTCTCGATATTCTTTGTTAAACGAGGGTACTCTAGCCAGGTAATGTCAGGACGCATCTTGACGATAGTCCTTCTTACGGGTGTCGTAATCGGATTTATTTTAGGCCGCATCATTTAAAATAGACGGACCCAACGCAGTATAAACGAATTCATATTTTACCACTCAATCTTTGAACCAATCCCGATGGCTTTTTTGTTGAGAAGACATTTATTTTCATTAGCTTAAACCACGCAAGAAGGAAGATAAAGAATGCAGAACCCACTTTTCTCAAGTATTAAAGATAAACTCAATGCAAGACGCAGTAAAACGGAAGTCGCGTTGGCGAATATCTACATATTTCAAAATTTAACACGCCGCGAACTTAAACTTGTCGGCAGTATGGCGCATGTCCGTCACTATAATTCAGGCGAAAGCGTATTCGAGCAAGGCGACCCAGGAAGTGGTATGTACATCATTCTCAACGGGAGTGTGGGTGTCTATCAAAACATACCGCATTCAGAGCCACGACGCTTGAATGATTTATACAAAGGTGATTTCCTAGGCGAATTAGCGCTTTTAGACGAGGCGCCGCGTTCCGCTAGTATCAAAACAAACGAGAATAGTATTCTCCTCGGCTTCTTTCGAGCTGATTTAATGAAACTTTTGAATTCGAAACCAGAAACAGGGAATAAAATTATGCTGGCGCTTTCAAAAGTTTTAGCACATCGATTGCGAGAAACCAACGATGCATTGAGACTTTGCCAGCTTGAGGCATCCAAAAAAAGTGAAGCACAATAATGGGCTCTAATGCACCTGTTAGCATAAGCTCTTTTTCCATAAAAGCGGGTCAGCTTGCCTTATTTAAAGCCTTAGCTTATTTTGGGCTTTTGATTCTATTTTTTTGGAGTGCCTTCCAATTTTTACCGTATTTATACAACGTAATTTTTATGGCGGTTGTCGCGTCGCTTCTCGCAAGTATTATTAGTCCAGTTGTCGATAGACTCGAAAGCCGCGGGATAAAAAGAAGTCTGGGAACCCTTATTGTTTTTGGAAGCTTTTTTCTGGCTTTTGGCTTTTTCCTCGTTGGCATAGTGCCCAATGTTTTGAACGAAGCGACGAAACTCTACGATATATTTCAATCAAAATCAGGTAGTTCTGAAATTAACGCCCTTATTGATTCTTTAAATGCGTCGATTGGCAAATTCTTCCCTGACGCTAAAATTGATCCTAACATCGTATCAAAATTTGCCAGTAGTTTCTTTGGGCAACTCAAAAATATTCTAGCGGGTACCGTGGATGCCATTGCGAAATTTATTTTTACCCTCATCATAACATTGTTTTTTGTCATTGATGGGGATCGCATTATTAAAAGCACATTGGCGCTGGTACCGAATCAATATTTTGAGATGGCGTTGAATGTGAGCTACAAAATGCAAGTCAATCTCTCTAATTTTGTGCGTGGTCAAATGATGGCTGCGGGCGCTATCGCACTGGAATCATTAATCGGACTCTATTTTTTAAATATCGTTTTTGATGCCAATATTTCGAACCCATTTCTCATTGCAGGAATTGCTGGAATGGCCAATATTATTCCTTATGTCGGCCCTGTAATGGGGATGACGCCTGCTATTATTATTAGTGTCTATAACAACCTTGGCGACCCAATAGCCGCTGCGAATTATTATTACATCGGTCATATTATTGCCATGTTTATCGGTGTTCAAGTCATCGATAATAATGTCGTTTCACCGCTTGTCATGTCGTCATCAATGAATATGCATCCCCTTTCTGTGATGTTAGTGATTCTTGTCGGGTCCCAATGGGGCATTTTAGGGATGCTCTTAGCCGTGCCGACTTGGGGCGTCGTTAAAGTCATCGTCAATGAAGTTTTAGAGGGACTACGACGGCATCATTTCGTCTAAATTAGGGACGTATATTTTCAATTTTTATTGTATAGATGATGTCGCTTCCATGATGGCTAATTCGTAAATTAAACATTGTCAATTATTCAAAAACTCATTGTCTCAATAACTATAATCGCATCATTTATTGTGATGCCTCGTGTCGCAAGTTGGAATGACGCCAGTCGTATGGCGACGATTCAAGCTATTGTCGAAAATCATACATTCGAAATCGATGACTCAAATTTTTCTGATACCGGCGACAAAGTCTTTATTGACGACCATTTCTTCTCAGATAAACCCGTTTTCCCCTCATTAATGGGAGCTGTCGTTTATTTTCCATTATTTCATTTAGGAATAAAATTAGATGATGATTGGAATCTGGCGTATTATTTAATTACGCTATTCACGATAAAAATTTTTTGGATTTGTGGCATCGTTGCATTTTATTTTTCACTTAAATTTACAGCAATTCATGACAAATATCGTCTATGGCTGACGTGTGCGTTGGCGATTGCATCCTTACATTTTACCTGGTCATCGACATTTAATAACCATTCATTAGCGGCGTCCTCCTTAAGTATTGGTTTTTATTATTTTCTAAAATCTAAAGGGATTGGAGCAACGAAATCGACGCTTTTTCTTGCTGGATTGTTCCTTTCAATCGCAGCCGTTTCAGATTTACCCATGGCGGCTTTTTATCTCGTATTTTTAATGGATGTCATTGCGACGTCAACACTTAGACGAAAAACCCTCTACTATCTTTTGCCGTTACTTCTCACAGCTTTACCAACGCTTTATATAAATAACGCGATTTCGGGTAGTATTTTACCGATGCAACTCAATAAGCACTTTTTCGAATACCCAGGCTCACCTTGGGGTGATTTAAATGAATTGTCCGGCATTGGCATCAATCGAGGCATATTCTTTTTGAGCTACGCTTTCCATAGTTTAATAGGCAGCAAAGGTTTTCTCATTTACAATCCCTTCTTATTCATCGCGATTCCCGCCTTGATTCTCGAAATCAAAAGAAAACGAGCCTATCATCGCGAAGCCACAATTATCGGAATCACGTCACTCATCATTATCTTTTACTATTTATTATTCACGAATAATTATGGAGGCTGGTCTTACAGTATCCGCTGGTTTGTACCGCTGCTTCCGTTTTTGTTTTTCTTCATGTATTCTTATTTCACGAAAATCAGCCGAAAAAAAGAGCGATATTTCTACGCCTTTTTCGCTATTTCATTGATTATTTCGAGTGTGGGACTTATTAATCCGTGGTCGAATGAAACCTTAAGCGCTTCGCCCTTTATCAGTAATCTGAAAGTACTTGTGATGTTTTTAAATAATTAACCGAGGTATTTACGTGTAATAAGCGTCGCGAACGAGGGACATCAATTCATTCTTTTGAGGTTTTAAAGAATAAAATTGAACCTAGAAGTAGAAAAAACACGTTTCCAAACCAAACTGAAATAGCGGGATGCATAGATGACGAGTGCCCAACTTTTTGACCACCAATGATCAAAATATAATAGACGAACAGGACGACGATGGATTTACCCACCGCCGATGCGAGATTTTCGCGACTTCCTCCAATTGCAAATGATATGCCCAGAAGAAGTGTTATAAATCCTGAAAACACGAAGGCAATTTTAAAATGGAAATCAACAATCCATCGATGTGGATTAAGTCCAAGCACTTGCTTCTTTTTAATGAATTCGGTGAGTTGAAAAATATTCATTTCATCAGGACGAACTTGTTCCTTAGCAATATCTGCTGGTGTAATGGATAATAATGGTAAGCCAATCTCACTGAGTTGTGAGAAAGAGATATTGCCTTCACTATTGAATTCTCGAAAAGTCCCTGCTACTGCAGACCATTGTTTAGTTGAGTCAATCCAACTAAGTTTGGGAATATCATATCGCCGCGTGAGATTTTCGTTGGCAATTGAAAGCAATGCTACGTCGTAGCCATAATTCATTTTTGTATCAAAAACATTCATCAATATTATCCATCCTGATGGATCTTGCCGAACGACCTCTCGAATTTTTTGAGGCGATCTTCTAGGTTTCAATTGTTCGCGCATAATTGTTTTATTGGCGTGGTTAAAAGGCATCACCACTAAATTTTGAAACCAAAATTGGAAAAAGACAATGCAGAGGCCTAAAGCAATTAATCCTCGTGTCATTCGCCAGAGACTTACGCCAGAAGCCCGAAGCGCCGCAATTTCGTAGTGACGATTAAGCATTCCGAGGCTAAACACCGTCCCTAAAAGCATGGACATTGGAATGGCGGTGTCGATAAAATAGGGGATATTGTAATAATAATAAATGGCAACGAGCTCAATCGTAGCGCCAGCGTCGACGAATTTGTCTATATTTTCAACAAAATCGCCTATGGTAAAGAGTCCCACGAGGCTTCCTAAAACTAAAAAGAAGACATGTATAAATGTTGTTAAAATATATCGAGTTAATAAACTCATTAATTCAATGGCTGAATAAAAATCCGCTCTACGCGTGTGGCCGTTACCGCTGAAACATCAAACCGAAATCCATGGGTTTTAACATGTTCATCCTTTATGGGTATGTGTCCCAAGGATGCAATGATAAATCCTGCTAATGTCTCATAATCGCCAGGAGGAATATCAAGTCCTAATTCATGATTCAATTCATCTACTTCTGCAAGGCCTTGAACCAACCAGCCGCTTTCAATTTCTTGGACAAGAGTACTATCCATATCAAAAGCATCGGAAAATTCCCCAAAGACTTCTTCCGATAAATCTTCCATCGTAACAATACCATCCGTCCCGCCATATTCATCAACTATTATAGCGAGAGAAATATGTTGTTCTTTAAACTCTGAAAGCAATTTAACCGCCGATTTTGTTTCAGGTACGAAATAGGTGGGTCTAAGGATTTCTTGAATGTTTTTGGGTTGTTTAAAAAGGTCATGCAGAAAAATGACGCCTTTTATATCATCAATCGTTTGGTCATAAACGGGCATTTTAGAAAAACCAAATTCGAGAAATTTACTTTCGGCTTCCTCAATACTTGCATCTATGGCGATGGCTTTTATGTCGGGACGAGGTGTTAAAATTTCATTGACAACCGTATGACGAAATTGAAAAATCTTTGCGATTGTCTCCCGTTCGTGTTTCCCAATATCACTTTCTTCATTGGATTGATTGAGTAAAAAATGGAGTTCGTTTCGATCCAGTGTATGATCACTTGAGGTGCTGGAGACATTGCTTTTTAATATAATTCGTCGGTAAAACTCTAAAAATTTTATAGCCGGATAAAAAAGTAATTCGAAAACGACCATGCTTCGGCCAAAAAAGAGCATTGCAAAATTAGGAGCTTCTCTAAAAATAGTTTTGGGTAAAATCTCAGCCAAAATCAATATGGAAAACGATACAATAATAAAGACAATCCATTCAGACTCTATAATCCGAAGCAAAGCAATTGTGGCAAAAGAGGTCGTTAGAATATTGGCAATATTGATACCGATAAGATTCGTGGAAATATACTTTTCAGAATCATTCAATGCTTCAAGTGCTGCCGCCGAGCCTTTTATTTTCTTTTTTTGCCAGACTTCAAGTTGAATTCGACTTGAAGAGAGCAGTGCCATTTCTGCACCGCTAAAGAAAAAGCTGAGCAATAATCCAAAAACTGCGATAATTATTTCAAGCATAAGTTGTTTCGTGTGGAGCGTTAGTTTTCGGGTTCATTTTCTAGGCGAAAATAAGGTTTAAACGTGGTGCTGCAAGGGGAAAGTCAAAAAACTAGCTTCAGATATTTTTTAAATAACCCGAAACTCACGACTACCATTTACACATTTCTCAACTAAGTTGACACAGGAAAGGGGCACCAATGTGGTGGGATGACGATTTTGTAATCGACGAAGAAAAAGCCAGAACCTATACATTTCGTGAGATGCTGGTTCGCGTTATGCCCTACGTTCGTCCCTATTCGAAAACCTTTTTATGGGCCTTGCTTTGGGCACTTATAGGCGTCCTGCTAGTCCTTTTCCAACCCCTCATTCTTAAGCAAATCATTGATAAAGATATCCCAAGCGGTGACTTTTCGAAAGTTGCCATTTCTGCCAGTCTTTATTTAGCCGTTATGATTTTTTCCGGCATCGTCGGATTTTACTCAAATTGGATGGCTCAAAGAGCTGGGATCTATGCAGTCAACGACTTGAAAGTCGCCCTTTTTAATCATACACTAAAATTAGGAATTCCCTTTTTAGAATCTATCCCAATCGGAAAATTGGTGAGCCGAATAGAGTCGGACCCGCAACGCATTATTGCCGTTACTTCAACAATGGCGCAACGTCTCCTTATGTCATTCGGTATGATAATCGGTGCTCTCGTCATTTTGGCATCTGTGGATATTCGCTTTTTATTGATTACAATTGTGATTTTCCCAGTCGTCATCGGAGGCGCTTGGTTCTCATTTAAAATGCTGCGACCTTACTACCGAAAAGACAGGGAAAATTATTCCAAAATGTTGGGCGTCGTCAGCGAGTTTGTGCGCTCTGCAGGTATTTTACAAATGTTTAATCGCGTCAAATGGGCCATGCAACGCGTTGACGATTCGACGGAGAAATTCAATCGTTTTAGTATTAAGATGAGCTATATCAATTACGGTATCTTCAATGGTTTAGGCTTCATGGAAATTTTGGCGACGGTCATTGCCTTAAGTTTTGGCGTTCGCTGGATAGAAGAAGGCAGCATTACCGTAGGAAGCCTCGTTTTATTTGCCCAATATATCGCACAAATATATTGGCCAATTTTTATGTTTACGGAACAATTGAGCCAATTACAATCGGCTGGTGGTTCGGCGGATCGAATATTCTCTACGATGGAAACCGAACCGGAAATTCAGTCTCCGCCACATCCAGTCGACATTCCTAAAACCATCGAAAGTATCTCTTTTGAGAATGTTTGTTTTGAATATGAAGCCAATAAGCCTATTCTAAAAAATATTTCATTTCATGTGGATGGAGGTCAACAAGTCGCGTTTGTTGGGCCAACTGGTGGTGGAAAGTCTACGATTATTACCCTTTTATGTCGTTTTCGCGATCCACAAGAAGGTCGAATTTGCATCAATGGAATCGATATCAAAGAATTTGATTTAAATGAATATCGAAAATGGTTTGGGCTTGTATTGCAGGACTTGTTTTTATTTCCTGCACCTATCTATGAAAATCTGAGAGCCTTTCGAGAAGAAATAAACGAAGAAAAATGGACGGAATCCGCTAGGCAAACAGGCATCCATGAAACCATTTTATCCAAAGATGCAGCCTATGAAACGATTTTAGATGAAGGTGGCGAGGGTTTTTCTTACGGACAGAGACAGCTTTTAGCATTTGCCCGCGCCTTGAGTGTGAGTCCAAAAATATTGGTGCTTGATGAAGCAACCTCGTCTGTTGATCCCGGCACGGAGCAACGCATCCAAAAAACATTAACAACCCTTATAACGGGGCGTACGAGTTTCATAGTAGCACATCGACTCAGTACAATTCAAAAAGTTAATCAAATATTTTTTATTCAATCAGGTGCAATTATGGAAAATGGAGACCATCAATCACTTATGTCTAAAAAAGGCTCCTACTACCATCTTGTCACACACGGCGAGCAGCGCGGAGAGACTATTTAATGGCGGTATTTTCGGCTGGTAAACATGTACTCGCATGGTTCAAACCCTATTGGCTAAGGCGCTGGAGAGGCATATCCCTCGTCATCCTCTTGACCATTTTAAGCATCGCTATGAGTACGGCCTACCCGCTATTATTTAAGTACGTTATTGATTCTATCATCGCTGGCGAGGCAACAAGTACGAGCCAAAAATTTATCTGGATGATTTTAGGCGTTGGAATTGCCCGCACATTTACACGCTGGCTTTTACCCTCGACACGCTATGTTATGAATCTTACCTTAGGGAAAGATATAAAATTATTTCACTTTGATTCGGTTCTAAAAAAGAAACCAACATTTTTTAATAAATTTCGGTCTGGCGATTTAATAACACGTTTTTCCGATGATATTGATGGCGATTTAAAACTCTCTTGGTTTGCAAATTCTGGTATTATGCGTCCCATCGAAGCAGGCTTTACGCTTCTCTTCTCCATCGCTGTTATGATGACGCTACATTGGAAGCTAACGCTTATAGCCGTCTCGCCATTACCTCTCATTATTTGGATAATGAGCAAAACAGAATCAATCCAACATAAAGCCTATTTGCAGAGGCAAGAAAGCACCAGTCAAACCAACAATATTTTAGAATCAGCGTTTTCAAGTTTAAGAATCGTTATTGGCTACGCGATGGAATCCGCACAGGGGAATTTGTTTAAATCGAATATTGAAGATCGGAAATCGGCAGAAGAGCGTGTTGTTTTTGTCCGGTCACTTTTAGAGAGCGTCGGAAGTTTGGTCAATCAAATTGGCCTCGTTATTATCCTTTTTCTCGGTGGTTTCTATGTCGTAAATAATATTATCAGTATGGGCGACTTTTATGCATTTATTGCATATATGTCAGGAATTACCGAGCCGATTTGGACCATTTCATGGTTTTTCGTTTCCATCAATGTTGCAAAAGTTTCAGTGAATCGCTTGGAAGAAATTGAACAGGGTGAAAACAGAGACGTCAAAACGTCAACTATCGATAGCGAAGTTGAGAGCCTGGAAACAAAAAATCTTACATATAAATTTCCAGATGAAGACGATGATGTCATTCGTGACATATCTTTTTCAGTCCGCCGAGGCGAAAAAATTGGAATAGTCGGGGAAGTTGGCTCAGGCAAAACCATTTTACTGCAACTTATTTCAGGATGGCTGACACCTGATTCTGGCTCGGTTAATATAAATAATCACTCGCTACACACGCTCAATGATGAAAGTAAAGCGAGCATTATTGGCTATGTCCCCCAAGAGATTCAATTGTTTTCGGGCTCTTTGATTGAGAATATTCACATGGGACGTCTTACTGATTTTGAGATCGATGACATTAAAAAAGCCTCCGTTATTGGCGATGAATTATCCAATGATAAAATCGTTGAACAAGGGGGCATTGGTTTAAGCGGCGGTCAACGCGCACGCGCAGCCATCGCACGCGCTATTTATGCAAAGCCACCGATTCTTATTCTTGATGATGTCACCTCAGCGCTGGATTTGAATACGGAAAAACAATTTTGGAAAGCGCTGAAACGTTTTAATCCAGAGGCCATGTACCTTGTCGCAACGCATCGCGAAGCAACGGCTGAGGTCATGGATCGTGTTATTTGGATTGAAAAAGGTGAAATTTATAAAGTTGGAACCCATCATGATTTAATAAAAGAATACGAATTCTATCGAGACTTGTTCGCGAAGGAATAACGTGATAGATATGAATTATTTACTTCAACATATAAGGAAAATAACATGACAGATATAAAGTGGACAACAAACGACATCCCAGATCAAAAAGGACGAGTCGCAATTATAACAGGCTCCAATAGCGGCATTGGTTTTGAGACGGCTCTCGCGTTGGCCGAAAAAAATGCCGAAGTCATTTTAGCGGTTCGAAATCAGGCAAAAGGTGACGCGGCAATGGACAAGATTCGCACATTATTTCCGAATGCCCACGTGGTGGTCAAACGCTTGGATGTTGCCAATTTGGCATCGGTGAAAGACTTTGCTGACAGTTTCAAATCAGAATTTAGTCGTCTTGATCTACTCATTAATAATGCGGGAATTATGGTCCCTCCTTATGGCAAAACCGTCGATGGCTTTGAATTGCAATTTGGCACAAATCACTTGGGGCATTTCGCCCTTACATCCCACCTTTTTGATGTCTTAAAATCGACGCTCAAAAGTCGAATTGTCAATGTGAGCAGCAACGCGCATAAAATGGGAAATCTTAACGTTGAGGACTTAAGTTGGGAAAAAAGACGCTATTTTAACTGGAAAGCTTACGGCGACAGTAAAATTGCGAATCTCTATTTTACATTCGAGTTGATGCGTAAAATTCAAGATAAAAATCTCGATATGATAGCGACGTCAGCCCATCCAGGCTTAACGGATACGGAATTAGCCAAATCGGCAGTGAGCCGTTTATTTAATAAATTAATGGCTCAAAAAGGTGCCATGGGCGCATTACCAACATTAAGGGCTGCGACAGGTTCAGCCACTAAAAATGGTCAATATTTTGGACCGTCTGGCTTAGGCGAATGGAAGGGTTATCCCGTCCTCGTTTCGCCTAGCAATCGTGCTCAGGATACAGAAATAGCGAGAAAATTATGGGCAATTTCGGAATCCATGACAGGATTGAAATTCGAGATTTAAACCACTTATATAATTTTGGCTGACATATTTAGGAAATTGTCAAATGTCCAGAACAAGGGAGAACACAGCGTCTCGTGACGTCTGTATCGTTGGCACGTAAGTCTTGTAAAATCCAACTCTACTACTGAGTGATAAGCCGGAAACCAGTTGATATTGAATTAAAATTTGCCCCCTCCAACCATCGCCTGAAAACATTAATAAACGTACGGGCAATCCAACTTCTGGAGCTGTCCCGTAAAGCTTAACGTCTTTATCGGCGACAAAACGCCAAATATCGAGGGATATTTTATGACTCTTTTGTTGATGTTCAAATCGTGTATTCAACGCCCAGGAAAAGATGTTTTCTTGGTTCGCAAGTTTAAAGTGCCACTTCAATCGTCTTTTTATTTTATTGAATATTAGCCATTGAAAATCGAAGTCATGTCGCATTGCAGAATATATTGACAAGGTCTGTTCTGAATTATTGAATCTCAATATTTCAATAGATTTTTGGCGATAACGGATGTCAAAACTACGAGAATCCCATTTTTTATAAAGAGACAGAGTGAAACCTTCTCTTACAAATGTATCGTTAAATTCAGGAACTTTTGAATCTAATCTTACGGTGTAGGATGTGAGAAATGACGCATTAAACGGGGTTTTCATTTTTAACGCAATACCGACATCTGATCCATCATATCCTTCTTTTCCTGCGTACCTCAGGACCGTTCCGTTTCCCGTATTCATTTGGATGGCAATATCGACTGCTTCGGCCTTGAGTCGCAATGATATGTTTCCAGCCAAACGTCCTATTTGCGTCGCCATTAATGAGGATTGAAATGTGGCAAATTTACTTTTGACGAGACTCTTCATCTCAAAACCGCTTTCAAAATGATGATTCACGACGCTTGTTTTCCCCATCATTGAAAACCGAAATAACGCCCCCTCGATGTTAATCGCCGCGAAAGAAAAAGGCGTATCTCGTTTTTGAAGCAGCGTTTTTGGCGAGTGGATACCATCCAAATCGGGGAAAAATTGTCCCTCCTTCATGCGGCCTTTTTCAGGTACGTAACCCACTGCAAAGATAACGCTTCTTCCGCGGCGGTTTTTACGCATTCCGACACCATTGAGATAAGCTGTTTCACTGGTGCTCAGGAAGGGCTGTACTTTATAAGGCGACATGCGCACCATTGAAGAGGGTGAGTTCGCAGGGAACCCAAACGCTGAAGCCATCAAAAAAGAGTTGGATTGATTAAGCTTAATACCACCCAAAACGATATCGATATTTTCATAAACATGAGACTTTGAAAATGTGAACACAGAGTGGTCAAATGGCGTTGTTTCATAGAGATCCATATCCGAAACGGCTCCAATTTGCCACAGCTCATTTCCCATTGTAACTTTGGATTGAATCGCAAAATCATCAGTACCTTTGAAACGATTACTCCATCGGAGACGCGAGGGGATATTTCTGAAAACAATGGTATTCTGAAGGAGAAATTCGTCGATAGGATTGTCGATTTTATCATCAATAAAATGTTGCCACTGCCTTTCATTCCTAAACGTTGCAATACTATCAAGGTGATTCAATGTCTCATCGCTTAAATCCAAATGTTCGAGTTGGAAGGGCGTATCCGTGTAGAGGACATAGGGATTTTCAATCTCATTCCGATATATTTCGTAAAGATTGGAGAGCATTTCAGGAGAAAGGGATTGGGCAAAAAGATGTCCGCAAAGCTCGAAGAAGAAAAAAACATATAAAATGAGTCGCGTGCTCGTGAGTTCAATTTTTAATGGTAAATCTTTTTGCATTTGCTTAATCGAATAGCATCACGGAAATCATTATTCCATGCTCAATTTTACACTCACACCGATGGACCCTGGAAGTTGTGGATGCCATTGATATCCCCATAAAAATTCTTGGTTTTTAATCGCCACTAAAAATCCAAGATGATACGTTGATGGAAACGTTTGTTTCCCAAGGTAAATAGATATGAATTGATTGGGCATGAGTTTGATAGAGACTTGGCCGTTTAGGGGAAATCCTGCCGTTTTAGTTGCTCCAAAATTTATCTCTAAATTTCGATTCGACCAGCTTAAGGACGTCTCAAGCGATTCATCCAAACGACCCATTTGTTGTTGAGATTGAAAGATATGTCGAAATACACTCCCTAATTTCCAATGGTCAGAGACGTTGACAAAAAGTCCTAAATTAGCAGCAAAATCCCACTGCGGTGTAAAACCAATGACCTTTGCTTTAGCCATCACCAAACCTACGCCACCATAAACATTCGACATTATGTTTTTGGGGACATTGAGTACAAAATATTGAGCATTAAAAAGTGAATCCTGTAAAAAATAAATATCACACACCATATTATAGTTGAGGGCTTGAAATGTAGAATGAAGGTTCGCTGTCTGGACAAATCCCAGGCCAAATAAATTTTGATATCCCGCTGCAAGTGCGAGAGTAGAATCTCTTGATAATGCCGGATTCCCGCTCCCATCACCATTCGCATTCCATAAAGTTCCTGATGCAATAAGTGTCGTGGACGTTAATCCATACGGCAATTGAGCATTTACATTCAGGCAAAAAATGGATAAAATCCAAAGACGCTTTAAATAATCCATAAATGTGTGTCTCCTTTACGAGCAAGGCAAAATTAAGAGACAGAACTGCAATTACAAGAATATTAATTTTTTAATGGAAAGTTTGCCGAGGACTAAAATACAAAAAGCCACTATTACCGTGGCTTTTTGCGAGGAGAGAGAGTTAAATCTTTTTACCAACGACCCCCTTGGCCGCCCATTGATCCATTCATAGGACCTCCCATTCCGTGATTCGGTCTATTTGCACGTCCTCTACCGGAACCGTTACGCATGCCGAAGTTAGGCACATGCTCGTCAAATAATACTTTTTGCGCTTCGGTTAAAAGTGCCCTCATGGCTTCGTGTTGTTGTAGATGCATTTGTGCAAGGGCAGCACCTTGTTCAATGATGAGATTTTCCTTTGCTATGATGTCTTCCCTGGCACCACCATTATTAATAAGAATGGTAATTTCAGCGCGGAGAATTCGGATCTCTTTCATGGCATCCATATTTTGGCGCATGTGAAGAGCCCGTAATGCTTCCATTTGTTGCTGCTGCTCTATCGTTAGATCCAACATATCGCCCCAATCATTAAATCGTTGATTGGACATCATGCTGGGGTCCGATTGTGCAAAAATCATTGTCGAAAAAAATATCATGATGGCTGTAATTTTGAATGCTTTCATTTGAAGCTCCTTAGGTTTTTTATAAGTTTTGTGTTGTGTGTCTGTTTTCATGTTCATTGTCCTTTATAATGATATCATCCAATGCGTGTGCCAAAATCATTAAATCATAAAAAAAGTAGCATAACATACTAATAATAAAAGGTATATGGTCTGATGTCTCTTGTAAATACACAAAAGATACACTATAATTTTCGACAGATTTGTCGAATTAATCCGACAATCATGAAGCATTTCAACCAATCTACAACTCAATAAAAGCTGATTATTTAATTTTTATTATGAGCTAAGAGGCCTAACTTTCGCTAGTATAAATCCAACATAAATTTAATATCAGCGATATGCTCATTACCAATATTAAAAATCTCATATTTTCACTCGGAATTATTATTTTTTCAGGAACCTTAGGATTCGTAATTATTGATAATGTACATTGGTTTGATGCACTTTACATGACACTTATTACCGTGACCACAGTTGGTTTTAGTGAAGCCTGGGAGCTTTCGACAGGCGCTCGTTTATGGGCAATGTTTATCATGTTTGCCGGTATTGGCGTATTTTTTCTCATCGTGGGACAAATTTCTCGCCAAGCGGTTGATTTTAAAAAGATTAGGAGAAAACGTATGGATCGCTCTATACTACAATTACAAAATCATTTTATTCTCTGTGGATATGGGCGTATGGGTCGCGCAGTCGTTTCGGAATTACAAGCATCCAACGAGCCCTTTGTAATCATCGAAGCCAATGCAGAACGCATCGAAGATATTGCCGAAAATCATTTGATTCATATTCATGGTGATGCGACCAGCGAAGAAATATTAACAAGGGCGGGGATTGACAAGGCAAAAGCAATCGTTTCTGTTTTAGCCCAAGACCCGGATAATCTATTTTTAATCGTGACGGCTCGCTCCATGAGCAAGACGATTCCGATTTTGACTCGCGCTAATATTATGGAATCGATTCCAAAATTTAAAAATGCTGGTGCCACTCAAGTACTCAATCCCTACGAATCAGCAGGCCATAAAATGGCAAGAATGGCCATGAAGCCAGAAGTTGTTGAATTCCTTGAAATCGTGACGAGGCGCTCAAATCTAGACTTATTATTTGAAGCCATTAAAGTAGGGGAAGGGTCGTCTATTTTAGGGAAAACGATTCAAGAGATTAATGTAGGTCGAACATTTGACATCATTATTACTGCAATTGAAAAACCCAATGGCGCTGCTTATTTTAACCCAAAAGCCGAATATATTTTTGCAGCCGGTGATAAAATTATAGCTCTTGGACAAGAGCAATCGCTGAAAAAATTTGAAAAACTAAGTCATAAATAATATTGAAAGAAAAGGAATAAAATGGCACTTCGTTGTGGAATTGTCGGTTTACCTAATATTGGAAAATCCACGGTTTTTAATGCGTTAACAGCAGCAGATATCCCTGCAGAAAATTATCCGTTTTGTACGATTGAACCCAATGTTGGAATCGTGGCTGTTCCCGATGGGAGACTGGATATTTTAACTGAAATCTATAAGCCTAAAAAAACGACGCCAGCTATTGTCGAATTTGTTGATATTGCAGGCCTCGTCAGAGGCGCAAGTAAGGGAGAGGGTTTAGGGAATCAATTTTTGTCTCATATTCGTGATGTGACGGCTATTATTCATGTTGTACGTTGTTTTGTCGATGAAAATGTCACCCATGTGGAGGGCTCTATAAGTCCGATTCGAGATGTCGAAACCATCGAGTCTGAGCTTATGATAAAAGATTTGGATTCGGTTGAAAAGCAGCTACACAAGACATTAAAAAAATCACGCTCTGGCGATAAAGATGCTAAAATCGAGGCGGCACTCCTTGAAAAAATAAAGAACCATCTTGATAACTTAGAGCCCGTTCGAAGTCTCGAATTGACAAAAGAAGAAAAAGAAATGGCAAAGCAATTCTTCCTTCTAACGATGAAACCTGTTCTCTACGTTGCCAATATTGATGAGGACGAAATTTTATCAGGTGAAATGGGAGCGTTTTCCAAGGCGCTCTTTCATTATGCCGAAAAAACAAATGCCAAAGCCATCAAACTTTGCGGAAAACTTGAACATGAGATTTCGACGCTTGAAGCGGAAGAAAAGATAGAATTTCTCCAAGAATATAAGCTTACGGAACCCGGTTTAGATAAGCTTATTCATGGTGCTTACGCAATGTTGAATCTCCAATCATTTTATACGGCTGGCGATGATGAGGTTCGGGCATGGACCATTAAAAAAGGGTTTAAAGCACCTCAGGCTGCGGGTGAAATCCATACCGATTTTGAACGTGGATTTATCAAAGCTGCCATATTCAAATATGACGACATTGTTCAGTATCGATCGGAAAAAATATTGAAAGAAAAGGGGCTCATTTCTTTACAAGGTAAAGAATATGTCATGGAGGAAAATGACTGTGTCTTTTTCCATTTCAATGTGTAACACAGATAATGATGCTGATGAAAAAATCAAAAGAAAGAAATTAAAATGAACGATTTAACCCTAATAAAAGGTTTAGAAACTGACGTTGAACCGTGTGTTCAAATGAATCCCGAAGTGTTTCATATATTTTTAGATGATCGCCGTCGGGACGCTATTAAACATGCTTTGGAGACAGGATCTTTTCTCGTTGCATTGATAGATGGCAAACGAGCTGGCTATGCGATATGGGAGCCGGATTGGTTCGACTCGACTTTTTTAAAACTCGTTGTCGTCGAAAAAGAGTTTCGTCGCAAGGGCATTGCCTCTAAACTTATCCTAGAGCTGGCAAATCATCATTGCCCCACAGGACGACTTTTTAGTTCGACAGAAGCGGATAATGAGCCGTCTATTGCCATGCATAAGGGAATCGGTTTTGTTGACAGCGGTTGGATCGATCATTTACCTCAACCCCATAAAGAGATATTTTTATTTAAAAACACGAAATAATTTATTCATCAATTCTCAAGCTAAAACTCAATATTATACCCAAATGATTTCCCTAAACTTACCGAGGGATTGATGATGACAGTTGACTTAACCTTCGATTGGGTTTCATTAATTAGCCTATGATACGCCTTGAAAATATTGTAAAAACATATCCCGATAAAACGCTTTTTGACGGCGCGACACTATCGTTAACCCGACAAATGCGCGTGGGTCTTGTTGGGGCAAATGGATCAGGGAAAACCACCTTACTCCAGCTTATTAACGGCCTTGATACGCCTGATTCCGGTAATGTCGTTCAAGAAAAAAATATCCGCTTGGGATACCTTCCTCAAGAACTTGTTGAAATGACAAATCGAAGCATTTTGGATGAAACCATTTTAGCATTTCCCCGAATCGTCGAAATCGAAGGGGAAATTGAGAAACTAAACGACCAAATAACAAGTTCCTCCACGCCAGACTTATTGAAAAAATTGGGAAATTTACAACATCAATATGAAGAGCTTGAAGGTTGGCGCGTTCGAGATAGAGCCAAGAAAATTTTGAGTGGACTCGGCTTTAAACCTCATCAAGTCACTCAATCCGTCCATACCTTAAGTGGTGGATGGAAAATGCGAGTTGCCCTTGCTAAAATTTTACTCGTTGAGCCAGATGTCTTATGTTTAGACGAACCTACAAATCATCTCGATTTAGATGCAACGATTTGGTTAGAGAACTTTCTTAATGAGTGGAAAGGTGCCTTAGTATTAATAAGCCATGATCGATATTTTTTGAATAAGATTGTGAATCATATTGTTGATATTCATCATCGGAAACTTTTCCTTTTTCCAGGGGATCATGAGCATTTTTTAGGGGAGAGGGTTTTGCTACGAGAACAGCAAGCAGCATCCTATAAAAATCAACAAAAGAAAATCAAGGAGACGGAAACATTTATTGATCGATTTCGCTATAAAAATACAAAATCGACCCAAGTACAAAGTCGTATAAAAATGCTCGATAAAATGGAGAAGATTGATACTCCTGAGCACCTAGCAAAGGGGATGAGCTTAAATATTCCGCAACCGACACGCGCTCCAAATGAAATTGTAGTATTGAAAAAAGCATCGAAATATTACGATGAGACGAAGGTATATGAATCGTTGGATTTGACAATTCTACGTAATCAAAAGATTTGTCTGGTGGGTCCAAACGGCGCAGGAAAATCCACGCTAATTAAAATAATTGCAGGTGTCGAGGACTTGACCTCAGGTCTTTTAAAAATTGGAACAGGTGTTGATATTAACTATTTCGCTCAGCATCAACTCGAAATGCTCGATCCTAAGAAAACCATTTATGAAACTATTTTTGCGACGGCTACGGATTGGACGATGACACAAATTCGATCCTATCTCGGTGGATTTCTCTTCTCTGGTGATACAGTCGATAAACCTGTTTCGGTTTTATCGGGTGGGGAAAAAGTTCGATTAGCCCTTGCTAAAATGATGGTGCATCCAGCGCATCTCTTGCTTTTAGACGAACCAACAAACCATTTGGATATGGAAAGTCGCAACCAAGTTGAAGACACACTCAAAAATTATGACGGCACACTTTTGCTCATTTCCCATGACCGACATTTACTCAATACGGTTTCGAACATGACCCTTGAAATCACGGCTGGAGGCATCAAAGAGTATGCAGGGAATTATGACTATTATTTATGGAAAAAAAGTCAAGACCTTGAGCCATCAATGGAAAATAAGCAAGAAAACACGTCAATAAACCAAGAAAAAGAACAACGGAAATTTGACTATAAAGAGAAAAAACAATTTACAAATCGCCTCAATAAGATTGAAAAAATAATGCACAACCTGGAAGTTGAGTTAGAGTTAAAAACTGCGTTGGAAGCCAATCCACCGAATTCCAGCGACTATATCGAGATTCAAAAAGTCATTGAAGAAAAGGACTTATTAGAGCATCAAATTCTTGAGCTTTTAGAAGAGCAAGAGTCCCTTTTGAAAAATCTCAGTAAAGAATAGCCTATTTTGAAAATGAATTTACAGTATTTAAAATCATATTTTATCATTAAGCATAGGGCGGCTTGGTATTCATTTATTTTGACAGGATTGAGCCTAAGTTTGATTCATATTTTTGGCCCCACGAATCCAGTCCTGCTAATCTTCGATCGGATTTTACCCGGCGCTGGTTGGCTTGAAATTGCGATGCTAACACTTTATGCGCTTGTGGTGACGGATAATATTATTGATCCCTCTAAAACAATTCTATGGCGCAAGCGAATTTGGCTTTTTTTCTCAATCGTTTTTTTTACACAGCTTCTACTGGGACTCATTGGCTATAAAATATTTTTAATGACGGGGAAACTACATTTTCCAATTCCAGCACTCATATTTGCCGGTCCTTTGTATCGAGGTGAAGGCGTTTTTATGCCGATATTATTTTTTACAACGATTGCATTGATTGGCCCTGCGTGGTGTAGCTACATTTGCTATTTCGGCGCCTGGGATAATAAAGTGGCGTTAGGTAAGAGGAAAGCGACGACTTTACCTGCATGGAGACAACCTCTTCGCATTGTACTATCAATAGTGATTTTTGGTGGCGCCTATGTGATGCGATTGCTGGACGTTCCTGTTACAGCAGCGATCATTGTCGCTGTCAGTTTTGCACTTATTGGTGTTGGAATTATTCTGTATTTTTCCAGAAAAACGGGTATGTTGGTTCATTGTGTGACCTATTGTCCCATTGGTTTAGCATCTGTTTATTTCGGACGGCTTAATCCATTTCGTGTTAAAATTAATACCGATTGTATAGACTGCATGAAATGCACAACGAGCTGTCGTTACGATTCACTTTCTAAGGATGATGTTATTAAAAGAACTCCGACAATTTCCTGCACCTTGTGTGGTGACTGCATGGCTGTCTGCCCCGTTGATGCGTTGGAATATCGATTTTTTAAAATGAAACCCGAAAATGCTCGAAAACTTTTCTTCGTATTAACAATTTCCCTCCATGCAATCGTACTGGGTTTTGCACGGATTTAATCGGTTTACTTCTTTAATTATTTATGTAAGTCAAACGGCTTGGATCGCTTAATTTGATGCGCAAACCATGAAGGATTTTATTTTATCCAAAAAAGTGACTATATTTGATTGATATACCTTATACCAGAATGATATGAAGCATCAAAATACTTCACAATTAAAATTCATCATATCCTCCTATTATTACCTAACTTATGCAATTAGTATCATAATGGTATATCTATTGCGAAAACCTTGGCGCGAGGAGAAAGCAATGAATAAAAAATTCAAAAATCTAAATTCCCTATACTTTATATTTTCAATAATTATTGCTATGAATACAGTGGGGTTTGCAGAAAATAAAATTGTACACACAAACAAAATTGACAAGCATAATATTTCAATTGATGGCATAATCGATGAAAAAATTTGGTCAGATCAAATTTTTCAAGGCGAATTTATCCAGCATGAACCTGTTGAAGGAGCCAAACCAAGTGAAAATACCGAGTTCGCCATTTTATATGATAATTTCAATATATATGTTGCCATAAAAGCGTACGCGAGTCAACCCGAGAGAATCAAAGCCATTCTAAGCCGTCGAGATATAGAAACGCCTTCGGATTGGGTTTCCATCTCGTTTGATAGCTATAATGATAACCGAACAGCGTTCGAGTTTTGGCTTAATCCCATCAGCGTCCACGGCGATTTAAGGTGGTTTGACGATGAAACGCCCGACCTAACCTGGGACGCTATTTGGGAAGGGAAAGCAACGAAAACCGAGGAAGGTTGGACGGCTGAATTTAAAATTCCATTTCGAGAGCTTCGTTTTTCGTCAGATGACATTCAGAATTGGGGTATTCAAATTCATAGACGGATTGCTGAAACCAATGAGGAACTCTATTGGACAGATTGGTCACGAAACGAAAGTGGGTATGTAAGACATTTTGCTGATTTAAAAGGCATCAAAAATATACCGAAACAAACGCGATTAAGTTTAACACCTTATTTGATTAGCAAGTACACCCACGATGTAAATCTTATTAATCCAGTGCACACGGATAACTTTGACCTCGCTCATAACATCGGTTTAGACGTAAAATACGGGGTGTCAAATAATTTGACACTCGATCTAACACTTAACCCCGACTTTGGTCAAATTGAAGCCGATCCGGCAGAATTAAATCTATCAGGATTTGAGTCGTATTTCTCTGAACGACGTCCCTTTTTTATTGAGGGCGGAAATATCTATAATTTCTCGTTAGGTGTTGGTGATGACAATATCAATACTTTATTCTATACTAGGCGCATCGGTCGTCGTCCTCATGATGCCGTTTATCCAGACTCGGGATATGCAACGAATCCTTCATCGACGTCAATCTTAGGTGCGGGAAAGTTGAGCGGGAAAACAAATAATGGATGGTCAATCGGGATATTAAATGCGCTGACAGATCAAGAAACAAGTGTCATTGACTACGAAAATGATGAATCGGAAATCATTGTCGTGGAACCCATGACGAACTATTTCGTATCACGTCTCCAAAAGGATTTTAATCAAGGGAAATCAACAATGGGTGGGATTTTTACCTCTACGAATCGACGACTAAAGAATACGGGAATGGATTGGCTCCTCCATGATGCCTATTCTGCTGGACTTGATTTTAGTCATCTATTTCTTGATGATAGCTGGATTGCACAAGGAACCGTTTCAGCTTCCAATAATCTTGGATCAAAAGATGCATTGATGAATCTCCAAACGCAATATACCCATGGTTTTCAAAGGGTTGGAGCAGACCATCTATCGGTTGATTCTACCGCGACACATTTAATTGGTTTTGCAGGAAGTTTTGGTCTATTCAAAGTAAAATCGGACAATAATTGGCGCTCAGGTTTGGGTGGATGGACATCGACGCCGAGCTTTGACCCCAACGAAATTGGTTATCATGGTCGCGTTGATAATAAGGTTGTCTTCCTATGGTCAGGATTTAATGAAAATACACCTGGGAAATGGTATCAAAGCTACAATTTCAATCAAAGTGTTTTCGTTTCAAATACCTATGGTGGTGAAATATCAGGGCTGGGAGGCGATTTTAATTTCAATGTGACGACAAAAAAATATTGGTCATTGGGAGCTGGTATTAGTGGGAATGGAAGCGCTCAGCATTTAACAGCGTTAAGAGGCGGTCCTTCCGTTTTAGATAACCCTAAGTTGAATGGTTGGATTTGGATTGGCTCCGATTATCGTAAAAGTTTAAACTTTGGGTTGAATGTTTGGGCAGGAGGGAAAACAGACGGGGTTTATTGGAGCGGCGAAAGTTTCAGCGTGAGCTATAGACCCAACGATTATTTCTCTTTAACGTCCAGTACCAACTATAATCAAAATCATGACACATGGAATTCATGGCCCGATTATGAACCCTATTCTCATCCTGATAGCGGTGAGGATGTCTATTTAATGGCGACAATGGATCAATATACACTTTCATCAACGATACGATTAGATTTAACACTCACATCAGATTTAAGTATTCAATACTATGGCGCTCCATTCATCACAACAGGAAAGTATTATGGTTTTATGAAACTCATTGATACACAAGCTAAAGTATTTGATGATAGATTTTATTGGTATTCAGATGAAGAATCGGCGTATAATGCAGAAAATGAGGAGTGGGAGATTGATGATAATAACGACGGAATCACCGATTATTACGTTCCTCATTTTGATTTCAATTACAAAGTTTTCAATTCTAATTTTGTCGTTCGTTATGAATTTAAACCGGGTTCATCCATTTATCTTGTTTGGTCGAGAGGTCAGGAAGATTTCGTAAACGATGGGACATTTAAGCCACTCAGTAATTTGAATAATTTACTCGATGTTGATCCGCAAGATGTATTCCTTATAAAAGTGAGCACTCTGCTGAATCTATAAAGCTGAAATTTGACAACATAAAAAACCCTTGTAAACCATTCGGTTTACAAGGGTTTTTATGTTCCGTAATATATCTTAGAATAAATATATAGACGAACTCAGCATAAACTGTATGCCTCGGAAGCTATCTGATAAGTTTCCAACTGACGCGAGGTCAACATAAAAATCATAATTTTTAAATTGAAGGCCAAATCCACCTCTGAATTGAACAGAGCCAAAGTAATTCGAGAATCCAGTGCTGATACGGACGGATGAAATAGGATAAAAATGAGCCATTAATAAGGTTCTCATTCCCTTCTCAGTATTAAATCCTTCGCTAAAACCTGTTTCAATTTCTCCTTGTAATAAAACGTATTGAAGCGGTTGAAATGTTGCAGCGATGAAAAGAGTTGTTGGAATTCCGACGGATATGGATGTATCAGGATTAACGACTTCTTCATTTGAAAAGAATAAATAATCCAGCGCATCAAGACCTTCAGCACCGTTGTCGCTTGAGGATGTCATTGAATCCACCGCTACAGAAACATTCTCAAATTTAGAATCGGCGGAAAATTTCATGACTTTAGCGTGCTCAAATGTAAGCGTGCTGAAGAGATTTTTAAGGGCGACATTCACATCCAATTCCAGACCGAGGAGAGGATAAAAGTCATATCCAGCACCTAAATCAACGGTAAAACCAGTATTGGATGTCAAGTTTTGCATATCAAGCTTATCCATCTGAGGGTCGGCCAATTGACCAAAATTTGGATCCGTTACAATCGCTGTTGCAGCGGCTGAAACGCTAAGAGAATCCATGGAAGATTCTAGTACAAAATGATCTGTTTTATAATGCGCGTATCCAACTCCTTTTATAATCCCAGCACTTGCTCCAGCCCGAAGATTACCGTATTTTGTTTCAACTTCTTGACCATAAGAAGCACCAACGCGTATGTAATTGAGTATTTCTGCACTTTGATCAAAACTAACAGGGTTTTCAAATGTTAGTCCTGAAAAAGGTAATGCAAGGAGATCTCCCGGAAGGCTTAAACTGACATCAACATGCGCTGATACATCAACACCAATAGCACCAAATTGTAAACCTATAAGTGTCGGTAAATCGATATTATTACGAAATTTAATTGTTTTGCCAGTAAATTCGTCTATGAGTGATGCCTTTTCGGCATCATCTAAAAAACCATTATCATCATTTAGAAACTTAACAATAATCCCTTGATTAATGACATTATTTGAAGCCGTTATATCCACACTTGGTAAACCAAATGTAAAATATGTTTCTCGTTTATGTGCTAAATTAGAAGGATTATTTTGATACGACGAAAAGGTTCGCAAAAAGCGTTGTTTAATGGTGAACGATGTTGAATTAAGACGTTCGTAATCAACATCGCTTTCGCTTGAGACATCAATACCGCTTATTGATTCAAAATCTTCGCTGGTAGAATCGCTTGCAAAGGCATAAGACGAAGAGTCAGTAAAGGTATACACGGTTCCTGATGAATCCGTCCAAGCAAGTCCAGAATCAGGCATCATGACGGCAAAAGAATCGACTTCGCTCGGCGCATCTGATATAACACTCAATGTTTGAGTTACACCGTCTAAAATTGTATCAACCAAAGAACCAAGAATCGTTATTGTATTTTCCATCATAAAAGATTGGATTATTTCCTGAGTCTCAGGGTTATAAAGGGTTAATGCTTCCTCTTCATTGTACGGTACAAAAATCACATAGCTTGCTTCAGCATTTTTTGCTTTTTCTATAAAACAATCAATGTTATCACAACCTTCGGAGTCTTGGTTTAAAGTGGATGCATTGGCAAATGAAAATCCGACAAGTTGGGCGAGTTCCGTTTGTAAAAAGAGGTCATTATCCCAATGTAACTCACCGTCTTCCAACTCTGTCAGAATTGCTATTGACCAACTATCGTTTTGTAGCGAAAGACCCTCGTCTTGCGCCATCAAGGAGAGATTAAAAAGAACGAATGTGAATATAATTAAAAAGTAGCGTCTCATTTTGAATCTCCTTCTACAAGAACTTCAAGTATGGCCGAAGCAGAAAGGGACAAGGAGTCCACATTAGTGAACCGACTCGGGATAAATCCACCTGATCCATCGGGGATGCCCTTCATGAAAATTTGTGGTATGATAAATGGCTCCGTTCTAAGATACGTTAAATCCGCTTCATCCAATAAAACGCTTGTATCAAAAGGGCCAGGCGTAAGCTCAAGAACCGCTAACGTGTCACCGAGTTCAGGATGTTCGACGAGTTGAGTGGAGTCATTGCTTAGGAGGAGAACAACATCAGCTCCGAAAGAAAAATCGTTAACACCCCGTAGAAATAAGGTAAGAGATTGCATCTCTGGCGGTATTTCACTATCACTCATGCTAACTTTCGCAACGTCCATAGACATTTCAACGGGTTCATTCATTAAAAATACGAGAGGTGCTTCCACCGTGAGAGATCCTGAAACAAATTGATCACTGCGAATAAGACCTTCCGACGCGCCATCGCCTACACGTGTTGTACCAAAGGCAAGAATTTTAGTCGGATAAATGTTGATGAGTGAAGCGGCGTTGGGAATATGAACGATTGCGCTATCACCAATATTCCAATTTGAAACGCTGCTGCGCATCGTGTCACCTATATCGTTATAAGAGACAAGGGTTAAGTCGAGAAAAACAGGGATTTCAATTCCCATATCAAAATTAATAGCGATATTCACTTTTGCAAATTTGAGACCCTCTAACATATCTGGAAATGCAGGGATATCATTTTCGAGGCTATCGATAGCGACTTCAATGGGTGAAATAATACCACGAATTTCTTCGAATGCTAAATCACGAATCACAACATCTACAAGAATCGAGTCGCCAAACACAAGGGTCATTTCTTCGTCACTGGGAATAGAAATGACGGACTGAGTATGAATCATCTGATTGTTACCGTCCAATAAAAGCGTAACACCAGTAAGGGGAATCGTTGTTATTTGATCGTCTGTTGTATTTTGTATAAGGATTGACTCCGAAAGGGGACTGCCATTTTGATAAAATTCGTTAATTATAAAATCTGTTGTCGCGAGAGCGCCAATTTTATTTTTAATCGTGAGTTCAATTTCACCCGATGAAAAAACAGCAGAATGAAGTTCGTGATCACTTTCTAAATCAATTTCTGATGAATCGACCATGGCCTCCTGAGTGAAATAGCCCGTAATGCTAGAGAATGTCATTTCGGAGACTTCAATATCGACTTGAATATCACCTAGTAAATTATAAGAACCTTGTTCGTCGCCTTGTGTCGTGACATCGGCGCGATAATTAAGCGTTTGGTTCTGGCGAGGCATACGTAGTGTAAAGCCATCCAATTGAATAGGAATAACCGTTTCACCTGGACCAAGTTGTGTCGGTAGAATACGTAAAGTATCGCCATTGCCATCAAATAATTCGCTTATTATAAGGGTTAAATCCGAGGCGCCGCTCCCCGTTAAATTGATATCATTTTGAACCACTACATTAACAGAACCCGTTGAAATACTGGCTTCTAAAAGTTCTGAATCAGATCCTGCGTCAATCGTCCCTGAGAAATACATGTTTTGGGATTCGATAATACCAGAAATATTTGAGAATTTAATTTGATCTTCTGTATTTAATCCGAATAGATCAATCGTTACGACGACTGAATCGGTTTCTGAAAGTGTAATATAATTAGGGTCCGTATCTTCCGTTACAACTGTGTAGGAATATAAAACTTCTTGCGTATTGATGTCCATTACCATTGTATAATTTGCAATATCATTATGCGAAAATGCTAGGTCATTTGGAAGAAGGGGAATCACTTGTGTAAATGCGACATCATCAGGGTCAAGAAGAGATGTAATCGTAATAGTAAGCTCAGAGGCCACCGACATGGCATTATTGATATTTATATCCAATGAACCTTCCTTAATTCCAGCTTCTTCAATTTTATTCGCTGAATCGTCTAGCAAAATACTACCATTCTCTTCAACTATTTGTGATGGCACTTTCGCGTCGGCTGTTGAAACGACTAAATCATTTGCTCCAATGCCAATTGTAAAAGATGAATTTCTTACGTCTTCACTCATTACAACAGTACCGCCTTGTGTACCTTCGGAATGACCTGTAATTTTTACGAGAATGTTGCCAGGCAATGTCTTACCTGCTAATTCCATTGTTTTGGAACTACTCATGCCAGGAAGTATTATTTCATTCCAGACAAGCGTTGTCCCTGGAATATCGACTCCAAAGGTATCCTGTAAGATAATCGTTACGGGACTGCCTAATGTCATGACCATATCATTATTAATTGAAATATCGAAGCCACCCGATGTAAACGTAGCGGATTCAAAATCATCAAAATTAAAATGGCGAACAATTGGCTCAATATCGAATGCGGGTATCTCAAAAGGAGTGTCATCTGGAACGGTTTCGACGGATGTAAAAAGTTCACGAAGTGTAATGGGGTCGGTATTTGAAGGAGGAATAGAGTCTAATTCTATCGGTCCCATTAATGTGGAAATATGCTTTTGAATGGGATCGACGCCAATGTCTGAAAATGTTACGTTTTCGTTCATGGTAGAACCTTGAATCGAAACATCGTCAATTGTTTGACTCATATCCATTGCCATAGCATCTATGGATAGATATTCGCCAACGGAAATCGTATCGATATCAATTGTGTCCGCTGTAAAAACATATAATAAGGCATCATCAGATAGTGGATTGCCATTTTCGTCCGTTGCTTGACCGTTTAAATCTTGATCAGCGAGTGCTTCAGAGAGCATGACAGTTTTTTTTATTAATGGAATTTCAATGGTTGTTGTCCATGATGGAACTTTGGGTTCAATCTTCCTCAATTCGCAAGCCGAAAGGGCAAGGAGAGATATTGTGCTTATAAATAACAGTTTTTTAAATTTCATTAGGTCTCCGTTTTATATGTGTTTTCCATGGCGCTAAAGTAAACGGCACTTCCTTGTGAGCCATGTTTTATATCAAGACAAAAAGTAACAATAATATACAAGGAAAATATTGATGCGGAATGGGATCCTTTTTGTTGAATTTTTGACTTTGCTCCATACATTCGCTGCAAATATATTAGAAGGAATCCAAATGAAATACCCCCCCGAACCATTTAAAATAAAGACCGTAGAACACATCGCTCGTACCACCGACGCTGAGCGCCAACAATACATAAAAAATGCGGGATACAATGTTTTTAGTATACCGGCTGAAAAAATTTACATCGATTTATTAACGGATTCAGGAACGTCCGCTATGAGCGATAAGCAATGGGCTGGCATGATGAATGGTGATGAATCCTACGCAGGAAGTCGTAATTATTTTCATTTTGAAGCAACGATCAAGAAAATATTCGGTTTTAAACATATTATTCCAACACATCAAGGTCGTGTTGCAGAGAATTTACTTTTCTCGACGATTATAAAACCTGGATATGTGATTCCCAATAATAATCATTTTGACACAACGCGGGCGAATATTGAATACAATGGCGGTATCGCGAAGGATTTGGTCAATGATGCGGCAAAAGACACCAATCTAATATTGCCCTTTAAAGGCAATATCGACATACAAAAATTGGAAAGTCTCATTCAAACTGTCGGCCCTGAAAACGTACCGATTGGTATGATTACTATCACCAATAATTCTGGCGGCGGTCAACCTGTTTCAATGGAAAATATTCGCGCTACTTCTAAAATGCTTCATAAATACGACATCCCATTTTTTATTGATGCATGTCGATTCGCTGAAAATGCGTGGTTTATTAAGCAGCGTGAAGGCGGATATGCCGAGAAGCCTATTTTAGAAATTGCGCAAGAAATGTTCTCGTATGCTGACGGCTGTACCATGAGTGCCAAAAAAGACGGCCTCGTAAACATGGGTGGATTTATGGCCTTAAACGATGACGAACTCGCTCAAAAAGTGACGAATCGACTCATTCTAATTGAAGGATTTCCCACTTATGGTGGATTATCGGGTCGTGATTTAGAAGCCATTTCCATAGGTTTAAATGAAGTCTTAGATGAAACGTATCTCGCCTATCGCGTCGGACAAGTCGAGCAATTAGGCGAAAAGTTGGCAGCAGCTGGTGTACCCTTCCTTAAACCTACAGGTGGACATGCTGTCTATTTAGATGCGAAAAATTTTCTCCCGCACATCCCTCAATCAGAATTCCCCGGCATCGCATTAACGGTTGAGCTATACACCCATGCTGGGATTCGAGCCGTTGAGATTGGAAGTCTCATGTTTGCGCAGAAAGACATCAAAACGGGGGAAACTATTTTTCCTGATTTAGAACTTGTCCGCTTGGCTATTCCACGACGCGTTTATACCAATAGTCAAATGGATTTTGTCGCTGAAAACATTATCGAAATTTTCGAACGTCGTAATGACATCAAAGGGTTTGAAATTGTCAAAGAAGCGCCTGTTTTACGACATTTTACGGCTGAGCTCAAGCCACTAGCATAAGATGATTCTTTTCCTTCGAGATTTTTCTCTGTGGAAATAAAAAGTGGATTTGCACTATTTTGCATAGAAAAATTGACATGAAATATCGTTTAGAATTAAAACCTCTCGATTTATCCCTACTGAACAAATTGGAGGAAATGGTTTTTGGAGAATCTCGCGTTAATGGAGAGAAGCTGGCTCTTATTGCCCGGAAATCGTTTCTTTTTCTGATTGTTTATGATGGGAATCGCCCTATCGGATTTAAACTTGGATATTACATTCGAGATATACAAAAATTCTTTTCTTGGCTAGGCGGTGTTGATCGCCAATATCGCGGACAGGGAATCGCTACGAACCTGATTGAAATACAAGAAAAGTGGTGCCAAGAAAAAGGATACAAGACAGTGTATTTTACAAGTTTTGAACGATTCCCTGAGATGATTTCCTTAGGGCAAAAACAGGGTTATGGCTGCGTTAAATCGGCGCTAGATGATGGCGAAATGAAATATTGGTTCGAAAAGATTTTGCCTGAAAATGACTAACGGTGAAACCCATTGATGTTAAAAAAGCTTTCGTCCTGACACGAGAAAAACAATGATAATAAGCCCTCTACGATTAGATTCGACGAAATGATGACAGGAGCAAAAATGAAAATCGTTACGCACATAATAATCTTGACCCTATTTTCGCTATCTCTGCTGATGGGACAAAGTGAAAAAGTCATCGATTTGGAGGAAGTGCATTTCAAAACGGTCACACAACCCTCCGATCCTTTAAGCGATCCCCTGGAGTCTGAAATTAATTCATCGAAACGATCGATTCATTATTTAGAGGCTGAATTGGCTCAGCAAAGAAGTCGTCTTCAGGAATTAGATGCTTTAAAGACATCACGCCCTCTTTCAGATAAAGATAGTAAACGCGTTGCAAATTTGGAAAATAAGGTAGATGAGCTTAATGCCACGATAAATACGCTTAACGAACTTCTCGTCAAGATGTCGGAAAAAGCGACTCAAAAACCAACGCCTTCCATATCAAAAAAAGAGATTCAAGAAAATGAATTTCGTCAATTAATTGTTGAAGATAGTTTGCAGCAAATTCGACTTCGTGAACGCCAGCGACAGATTCGCCATCAACTCGAAACCGTTTCTTTAGAAATCAACGAAATTGCCCAACAAGCAAAAGACCCTGATTCTAAAAAATCCCTTATTAAAAAATTAAAGGCGGAACGAGGTTTGGATGTGAAAGATGCAGAACCAGAGCCTCTCAATAGAACGGTTTTAAAAGAAATATCTCGAGCCGAAATTGATGTAGCATCCATCACCTATGTGCGTGATGGCTTTTCTCTCGACAAAGCGCGTCTGATGGTTTTGGAATCTCTTGACGATGATGATGTTATACGATACTATCAAACCTTGGAAGACAAAGATCGGTATCGTTTATATGACTTAATGGATAGGCTCCAATACGAAAATAAACTTCCCGTTCGTCAAGCCCGAAAAACAGCGATATACTTTTTTCTCTACACAGAATGATTCGATATTTTTGTCTTTTAGCTGTCGTTTTCGTACTAAGTGATTGTTCGCTTTCAAAGGGTGTCCTTTATGATGACGGCGATTTAAAAACTGTTTCATTCACAAAGAAAATCGCTTCAAAAAAACTAGCTCATAATGGATATTACAAAGTCGTTGAAAATAAAAATGGCCAAATTCTTTCCGTAAAAGAGTATGACGCGAAGAATCGTGTTCGAAGCCGTACGACGCAAAAATGGAAAAAAGAAGCGTTGACATCGCGAAGAATTGAGTCCTTTTTTTTAACAGGCGGTAAGCAAGCTATCAAAATTTCGCGGTTTAAATACGGCGGCAAAAAAACAAGCGAAACACAAATCTGGTATAATAGAAATGGTTCATTCGAATCACGAGACGAGCTGGAATTTGATGGAGACGGACGTGAAATTGTAAAGGAAACGTTCACGATTGGCAGAGTATTGACATCGTCTAAAGAAATATTCTATGATTATGAAGGCCGATTGGATAAAGAAAAGCGATATTATTTTAACAAAGATGGCGATGTTTTAGACTATTGGACAACTATTTATGACAATCGTGAGCACATTATAAATGAAGAACATTATCTCCCGAATGGAACTCTCGTCGCTTTTTACCGATATACTTATAATCCTACCAACGATTATAAAGAGATGGAAGAAGTCCTTGATGTTGAATTGAATCGTTTCATTATTCGATATTTTAATAGTCAAGGGAGTGTCCTTAAGGAAGAAATTCGTAATCGCCAAATGCAATTAAAAAAGAAATACGAATTCGAATATAATGACGAAGGCGATCTCGTATTGGAAAAGTCATTTGATGCTGCTGGAAAATTAGTCAGTAAGCGTAAACCTAAAAATGAACTTAATTTTCGTGGACTTCATCTTGTTCGCAAATATTAAAATTTATGCTTTCTAAATAGTATTCAATACTGATTGATACAGATGAAAATGGGAACCCGATAGTGTCATCGCAAAAATCATCCGCCAAGAAAAAAAGGCAGCAAGGTTTAATGTTGTTTTTGATTCGCCATTTGGGCAAATGGTTTGCAAAGGGACTGTATTTCTCCTTAAAACTCGAACGCATTGGTTTTGAACAAATTGACAATCATTTGGACAAGAATCAACCCGTAATAATTGCAGTTTGGCATGGCGATATGCTTATGCCGTGGGTTGAGATTGGTCCTTATAAACCAGCTGCCATTGTAAGCTTGCATAGTGATGGCGATTTTGCGTCCACGATGCTCGTGGCATTAGGGTTTTCAACATTTCGAGGTTCTAGCAATAAAGGAGGACGAGAAGCATTTTCTAAAATGATGCGTCACGTCAAAAAAATGGAACGCCCCATTGCAGCTTTTGCTGTGGATGGACCAAAAGGTCCAAGGCGGGTCATGAAACCTGGCATTTTAAGCGCAGCAAGATTGATGAAAGGTGTTATCATACCTGTCACATTTAGTGCGGAGAAAATATGGAGAGCATCGCGTTCTTGGGATAAATTTGTTGTCCCTAAACCGTTTAGCCGTGCAAAAATAGTGTTTGGCGAGGCTAGTAGCATACCCGAAAACATGTCGGTTGAGGAGCAGGAAAAATTTCTGTTATCCATTTCAAATAAGTTTGCTAAAGAGCAGTTGGAATTGGAACACGAGATGGGTCACACTTTTTCATAAGAGATGAAATCGCTTTCACTCATAATACGAATCCCGACTTCCTTCCTTTTTCTAGGTCTCGTCTTATTACGAAATTATTTTTATAAGAAGGGCCTTTTCAAAACGCATTCTGTTTCAGTCCCCGTTATAAGTGTTGGCAATATTTCTGTTGGCGGGACAGGAAAAACCCTCGTTGTAGAAGCCCTCGCGAATTGGTTGCAATCTCAAGGAAAAATCCCTGCAATTTTATCCCGGGGATATGGTCGGATTTCAAAAGGATACATTTTAGTAAGCCAAGGGATGGGGCCCTTGGTAAGCCAAGAAATTTCTGGCGATGAGCCATTTTTACTTGCCCTGAATTTGAAGGGCATCGCAATTGCCGTCTGTGAGAACCGCGTTGTAGGGGCTTCTCAACTCATTGATGACACGAAATGCGACGTTATCTTACTTGATGATGGCTTTCAGCACCGCCGAATTTATCGAAATATTGATATCGCCATCCGAAATAGCGATTCAAAAATGCAACACTTATTACCATGGGGGACATTACGAGAGCCACTCGATTCTTTAAAAAGAGCGGATATTGTTTTTTATATAAAATCAAAGCCTGAATGGATTCGAGACGAATTCTATTTAGAATTAAAATACTCTTCAGAACTCATTCAATTTGAAACGGAAATAATTGATGTGCAATCTCTTAAGGGGAAAAATATTGTCGCATTTTGTGGCATTGGTAAGCCTCACTATTTTTATAAGGCTCTGAAAGATTTAAAGATTCAAGTAAATCATGAGATGACATTTCGAGACCATCAGCAATATGGGAACGAAGCGTTGGAAACGATTGCTTCTCTTTCTAGCGATATAATAATTACAACACAGAAAGATTTTATTAAGCTCCCATCATCTTTTGTACAAAAGAATACTGTTTATTATTTAAGAGTAAATGTCGTTTTAAGTGAGAAAAATAAAATATTGTTAAATTCGGTTATTAGTGACGCTTAAAGGATTTACGGCTTCTTTAGTATATAAAGATGGCGTGATTAGGGCTTTAATAAAAGGACCCCAAAACTTTTTAATTCTTTTTCGAGTATTTTTGGAGACACATTACCTAAAAGTATTGCGAGATGTCTTTTAAATTTTTCGCTATGATTTTTGACACCTACATGCGCCAACTCATGCAAAATAACGTAATCCATCAAGCGCACGGGTAATCGCGCTAGATGAATATTGAGATTTATATTATTCGCCGCTGAGCAAGAACCCCAACGCGTTTTCTGTCTCCGGATGCTGACTTTTTTATACGTAATATTATGAAAATCTGCTAGAATCTCGAGACGGTTTTTAATTCTGTCTTTTGCAACAGCCTCGATTGGAAGGGGGAATTGTGTATTAAGTTTTTCATACCTATTTTCCAACTCCTGGGCATTTTGTTGCTGAGTTAATATCCATTGAGTGTGAGTTTGTACAAAATCGATGGCTCTTTTCAAAGAGATAGAGCGTGGCTTTGTTACGATGACACCTTCAAAGGCTTTTACTTGAATACGGAGGGATTTGGCTCTAGGAATTGTTTTTATGTGGACATTCCCTATGCCCTCAATCGTTTTGCAAGCCCATTGATTTTTAACTTTTTTTATAGGATTATGACGAAACTTCTGGAAAATATTGTCAAGCATTGTGCTTGCTACGAAGGCGTTTGAGTATCGACGTTATTTAGAGCCAATAAATTTCAACACCCTCTTTAATGCATGTTACGTCGATGGGCGTTGAGCCTAAGAGTTCGCCATCAGGTGTGAGAATTTTTTGAGGTTGAGTTGAAACTTTTATATTTTTGGCTTGAAACGTTTCAACTTCATCCATGTGAATATGCTCACCAGTTATAATTTTTGGGAAGCTCGTCAAGAGTCTAAAACGGCTGGCAGGATTTAATAGTGTGATGTCAAGGAGCCCATCATCTGTTTTAGCATTCGGCGCCATTAAAAAATCAGCTGTGTATCGCGTATTTGATATCTCGATAAAAATATTTTTCCGATTATATATTTGGCCATCTATTTCGATCGTTACATCGAAGGGCTTTAAAAATATCATCTGCCATAGGACACCAAGGGTATAGGAAAAATTGCCAAATATCTTTAATCCCTTAGCCGTCACACCGACATCTGCAACGAAACCGAGTCCCAGAATATTGAGAAAATAATACGTTTCCCCGTCCATTACGTAGCTGCCAACATCAATCTTACGTGTTTTTTTGGCTTTAATAATATCCAGTGCTTTTTTCCAATTACTTTTCAATAAATTCATGTCGCGGACAAAAGCGTTTCCGGTTCCAACTGGCAAAACGCCAATGGGAATTCGTTTGGCGGAGGTGTTCGCATAATAGCCATTGATGACTTCGTATAAAGTCCCATCACCTCCAGCGGCGATAATGCCCTCATATTTGGAAAAATCAGCTTCAGCAACATAGGTCGTCGCTTCTCCTGCCTTGTGTGTTTCCATGAGTTCGACATCCAATTGAATTTCTTCGAGATAAGCCATCACTTGGGGCAGCTTCTTTCCAGCAGCGCCGTGACCCGCCCAAGGATTGTAAATGAGAAGATGTTTTTTCATGATTTAAGCCTCCGCTTTTATTTCCGAAACGATGTTCTTTGGTGTGATTGAAGCCGTCACAACTTTATCTTCCAAAGCGATATCACATACTTCACTAATTTCTTCGATAAAATGAAACGTTAAGGTTTTTTTGACATTGTCAGGGATTTCTTCTAAATCTCTTTCGTTTCGTTTCGGTAGGATAATGGTCGTAAGTCCGGCTCGACTCGCCGCCATGACTTTTTCGCGAACACCTCCAATAGGTAAAACAGCACCACGAAGTGTTATTTCCCCTGTCATCCCAAGATAAGGCTTCATGATTCGCCCCGTTAAAAGAGAAATAAGAGCCGTAAACAAAGTGATTCCAGCTGAGGGTCCATCCTTTGGAATGCCACCGGCGGGGATGTGAATATGAACATCAATCTTTTTATGAAAGTCAGGTTTCAAGCCAAATTTACTATAATTACTTCTAATATAGGTAAAGGCAGCTTGTGCTGATTCCTTCATGACATCACCCAACTTACCCGTAAGTTTTAACGCACCCGACCCTGGCATTTTCATGGTTTCTATAAAGAGGATATCACCACCCACCGCTGTGTATGCGAGTCCAACAGCGATGCCGGGTTGCGTCATTCGTGTTGCAATTTCACTATAGCGTTTTTGGGGCCCAAGATATTTTGCAATACTCCCTTTCGTGATGCGACGTTGTTTCTCGTTCCCTTCAGCGCGTTCTCGAGCGACTTTACGACATACATTTGCGACTTCACGCTCTAAATTTCTTACACCTGCTTCACGCGAATAATGATTGATTATTTCCGAGAGCGCCGTGTCCATAAAGGTGATATTTTCATTACTCAAGCCATGCTCTTTGATTTGTTTCGGTACTAAATACGTCTTGGCGATTTGAATTTTTTCCTCTTCAATGTAGCCAGGGAATTCGATCATTTCCATACGGTCTCTTAATGGGCCAGGAATTGGATCGAGCCAGTTTGCCGTGGCGATAAACATGACTTTCGACAAGTCAAAATCGACTTCAAGATAATGGTCATTGAAAGAGTGGTTTTGTTCGGGGTCGAGGACTTCCAGCAATGCCGAGGATGGATCGCCACGAAAATCAGTTCCGAGTTTATCGACCTCATCCAACATAAAGACGGGATTTCTCGTTTTACCTTTTTTTAGATTCTGAATAATACGCCCAGGTAGGGCACCAATATAGGTTCGGCGATGTCCCCGAATTTCAGCTTCATCTCGAACGCCCCCGAGAGACATGCGAATAAATTCACGCCCCAGCGCTTTTGCAATACTGTTTCCCATTGATGTTTTTCCCGTTCCTGGAGGGCCGGTAAAACAAAGAATCGGTCCTTTCATCGGTGCATCAGGGTCTTGTTCTGTCTTTAATTTGCGGACGGCTAAAAATTCAAGAATTCTATTTTTGACACGCTTTAGACCATAATGGTCACTATCTAAAATGTCCAAAGCTTTTTGAATATCGACTTGGTCAACCGATTCTTTTTTCCAGGGCAAATCAACAAGCCAATCTAAATATGTACGTGCAACATTATATTCAGGAGACGAAGGGGGAATGCGTTCGAGGCGACTTAATTCCTTCCGAGCGACCTTGAGAGCGTCTTCTGGCATTTCGGCTTTTGTGATTTTTTCTTCTAAATCTTTGTGCTCAACGGATTGGTCATCTTCACCGAGTTCTTTTCGGATGGCTTTGAGCTGCTCTCTTAGAAAATATTCGCGTTGATTTTTCGAAATTTCGTCTTGGACTTCGCTTTGAATTTTTTCACCCACTTGTTGACGTTGCGTTTCGCGATTAACCATTTTAATGGCGGTTTGGATTCGTAACTCCACATTGAGCTCTTCCAGAATCTCTTGTTGCTCTTTGTTAGGTAATTGAAGCATGGAGATAATCCGATCGACGAGTCGGCCAGGATGTGAGATATTAGAAAGAAGCGATAGGTGTTCTTGAGCGATATAATCCGCTGCTTCTGCGAGTTCTGCGAATTGAGTGCGAAGATGTTTTACCAAGGCATCAATTTCTAAACTTGGTGTATATTCCTCTTGAAGGGCATAAATTACACCACGAAAGTAGGGATCTGTTTGTGTCAATTTATCAATTCGAATCCGTTCTCCACCTTGAACAATAGCACTTTGACTACCATCGGGCATATCTAAAATCTTTTTAATTTCCGCCGTTGTACCCATCGTAAATAAATCGTCAGTGCCTGGTTTTTCGACAGCGGCATCACGTTGTGCGACGACAATAATTATTTTTTTCCCCGTTGGTAAATCTTTTAATAGTGAGAGTGAGCTTTCACGTCCGATATAAAGAGGTATAACTTGTTGGGGGAATAATACCGTGTTGCGTAAAGGCATCACAGGTAAAGAATGTGTAAATTCAAGAATAGCCATAAAAATCCTTTATTCTTTTAGTGTGACGGCAATTTCAAATTCATCATTGTCGTCATTACTATCATTATCATCATCTTCAGAAATTTGCATTTCATAAATTTTACTAAAATATTTGTAAACTTTTAAAACTCTTAGGGTCACTAATTTATCGCCCTTTTTGTCGCGTCTTGCGATAGCAGGCCATAAACCATTTGCTAGTTGCAGGGGTTCTATCCAATTGATAAGCTTTTTAGAATAGCGATTCCAAGGCTGATTCAAACGCATGAGTATTTCAAGAACTCGAAGTGTACCTCCGTGAAGCGGCCCAAGTCCTTGATAGCCCGTACTTAAATTATCCCACGCTTGGATGCTTTTTAATAGAGGACTCGCATCGGTTGCCACAAGATTATCACATACTAATCGTAATGCTTTTTGGACCCCCTCACGCTTATGATAGTGGGGAATCATACTAAGTACATCCAAAGCAAACAATGAGGTCCAGATGCAAAATTCATAGCCCTTCCCAAGTTGTTCTTCGTCAATCCAGCCACCGTTTGGCTTTTGTGCTCTAAATAGATATTGATATGCCTTGGAAGCCATGGGGTTATCGTTTAGGCCATAAATTGTTAAGACATGAAGCGCATGGATATGATGAAGTAACGTTCCTGGGAATCGGCCTTCAGAATTCATCTGCTTCATGATATTAACAAGACTTGCTTGAATCTTTTCCTGTTTAACCGTCGCACCAAAATTATGTAACTCATCTAATACTTCAACCTGACGAGCAAATGTTAAGATATGAATTTGATCCTCATTCAAACCGTCCACCGGAAACGAAACAGGCCAAAACCCTTTCGCGTTCTGTTGACTAAAAAGAGACTTTCGCTCTCCGTAATTTCGTAAGTTTTTTTTGGCGATGGCATAGCGTTCTGAATCCGTTTCGTTGATAACATCTCGAAACAAGTAATAGCGAATGATAGGACTTCCAGCACTCGCCAGTATTTCAACAGGGTCTTTTTTTAGTCTTGATATCCAGTGTGCAAATTCGGGGTTATTTTCTTTCCAATTCATACCTTAAGTTAACTGAATAAATATCGTATCAAAACATGAAATGACAGCATCTAAAGTTATCTATACTGTATTAAATTGCAGAATCTCTCTCGCTATGACTGAATTATAGACCTCTAAGACAGGAAGTGAAGTGTTTCATTCGATATGAAGGCATCATTCATAGAGTAAAGAGTGATAAACGAGGTTTAATACGTAATAATCAATAGAAACAAAAATAACTTTCGTGTAAAACGGAATATTTAAACCTTTAAACATGTTTCCTGTTCATGTGTGGATACTTATGAGTTGATATCATTATTTTTTGCTAATAACAAGCAGTAAAATCAATAAAAACAAATATGTTACCGTGTCAAAAGGCTTGAATACATCTTGACTTTTCTAATGACAATGAGAAATTAAGCAAAGCATGAAAAGAAAAGGGCATACTTTTATTATTAGAACTAAAAAACATCCTCTTCCATACGATTTGTTAAGGAATTAGATATTTCAAAGGCGATTATTTTTTGTTTTTTTCTGTTACCAATTCTCCTATTGGGCGATAGTAATTTAGAAAACAAAATTGTATATCGGGTCGCCATTGATAAAGAATATGAACCGTATGAATTTGTAAATGATGAGAATAAGGCAGATGGATTTACACCTGCTTTACTCAAAGAAATCGGAAAATCAGCTGATGTTACCTTTGAATTTATTCCATTGACTTGGGGTCATGCACTCGAATCCCTCGAAAATGGAGATGTGGATTTAATCAATATGATTTACTCTTCTGAAAGAGAGCAAAATTATGCTTTTTCCTTGCCCCATAGTCAAATAAACCAAGCTCTTTTTAACACCGATAAATCTAAAGAGATTATCAATCTTGCATCTTTAAAAGATTATACCGTTGGATTCCAAGAATATGACATCTCACTTTCTTATTTTAAAAATAGAGATGATTTTGTAAAAAAAATATTCCATTCAAAATTAGACGGCCTATTGAATTTAAATTTGGGAGAACTTGATGCTTTTGTGTGTGCTCAACAAGCGGGGATTAACTTAATTACGAAATATAATTTATCAAATTTGCATTTGGCTGTTGGGGGACTTTTCCCTGAAAAATTTGCATTTGCCACTCGTAAAAATAATAAAGAACTCATAGATTTGCTCAATACTCATTTAGGAATAATCTCTAATTCAGGCGAGCTTAAAGTCTTAACTGAGAGATGGCTTTCAAGAAGCTTGCATACGAAAACATGGATCGAAAAAAACCAATCTCTCGTTTTGAGAACGACGGGATTAATGGTTTTAATTCTGATGGGTCTTATTTATTGGAATTACGCCTTACGACTTCGTGTTGATATCAAAACAAAATCACTCCAAGAAAGTGAAATGAGCTTGCGTAAATCTCAAGAAATGGCTCTTATTGGGAGTTGGGACTTAGACATCGCTTCGGGGCACTTGTTTTGGTCTGATGAAGTGTATCGATTATTTGGTTTTGTACCACATGAAATTAATCCCACTTATGAATTATTTCTTGAAAGAATCCATCGAGACGATTTGGAAAGAGTACGAAATGTTTTTTCCAACTCAATTTCAGAAGGTAAAGAAACGTGCGAGATTGAATTTCGAATTCGGAAAAATGGGACGAAAGACATCAGACATATTTATGAAAAATGTGAAAATATTAAAGATCCTTCAGGAAAAATTGTGAAATCTGTTGGAATGATACATGATATTACCGACAGGAAACAGGCCGAACAGAATATCATCATGCAAAATGAAAAGCTAGTTCTAGCAAAACAAAAAGCAGAAGAAAGCGACCTACTAAAAACAGAGTTTATTCGAAATATGTCTCATGAAATTAGAACACCCATGAATGGTATCATCGGATTTTCAAAAATACTTGAGACACCAAATCTTACACCAGAAAAGCAAAAAATTTATGTGAATATTATTCAAAACAGTGGATTTCAATTAATGCGTATCATCGATGATTTGTTAGAAATATCAGAATTAGAAACCAAACAAGTCAGAACAATTGAAAAATCCATTTGTTTAAATGATATTCTAATGGAATTATTCTCCATTTTTGATGTAAAAGCAAAACACAATAAAATTCATTTGTATTTAGAAACCAGCCTTCAAAATGAGGATAGTTATTGTAGTACTGATGTAGCAAAGCTCAATAAGGTATTAAGCAATTTACTGGAAAATGCAGTGAAATATACAAAAGAAGGTTATGTTGAATTCGGATATATTGTAAAAGAGGCTCTAGAACCCCCTTTAATCGAATTCTATGTAAAAGATACAGGTATTGGAATTAAACCCGAAAACCAAGAAATGATATTTGAGCGCTTTTCACAAGAAGAAAAAAGTTTGTCTGAGAGTGTAGGCGGTCTTGGTTTAGGACTATCGATAGCAAAAGAAAACGCCCAACTCTTAGGTGGAGATGTTAGACTTGAATCAGAAAAAAATAAGGGCTCAACGTTTTACGTAACGATTCCTTTTAAAAAAAGTAAAAAGGAAACAGAAGACGGTATTGCGCCTTATAAACATCACAATGCAAAAAAATCGAATGACACGTCTACGGTTCTATTAGTCGAAGATGAAGAAGTAAATTCGTTATATCTCTCGATTTTACTCGAAAATGCGACCCCCTCACTCAATATATTGCATGCAAAAAATGGAAAAGAAGCGGTGGAAATGTGTCAGTCAAATCCTTCCATTGAAATTGTTTTTATGGACTTGAAAACCCCCATATTAAATGGCTATGAATCAACAAAAATGATTAAAAAATTTCGCCCTGAATTGCCCGTTATAGCTCAAACGGCTTATTCATCCAAAAGCGACAAAGAAAAAGCATTTTCATTTGGATGTGATGATTTTATTTCCAAGCCCATAAGCCAAAATACGATTCAAACGATATTAAATAATTATTTGATTCAAGACTAACTCTCAACGATAGTTTAATACTCAGCTCATCTAAAAACGTTAATTTCTAGAGTTACTTCAATAATAAAATTTTCTGAGTCTGGACGTGATCATTGCTTGTCATCCTGACAAAATAAACACCTGCTGCATAATGTTGTGCATTAAAGATAACATCGTGAGGACCGCCTGGAAAATCCCCATCCACGAGTGTTTGATGCACCCGCCCTTTAATATCTAAAATATCGAGTTTTACGCTTGTTGCTTTATTTAATGAAAAGCTAATATGTGTACTGGGATTGAAGGGGTTAGGATAGACTGGATTTAAAGTATAATCTTCTGGATAAATTGGGAAAGTATGAATATCTAAGCTTGTATCGAGTTGCAAATAGGTCAGTACTGCAAATGTAAAGGCATTTCGTTCATCAATATTATAGATGGTCTCAAACGGAAAACCTAGCGTTACGACTTGACCTGTCTGAGTTCCGCCATCAAATATACCCGTAAAACCTAAAGCCGCGATTTGCCCATTCGTATAATTTAAAAGCGAGGAAGACCCGCCGTTGGTAAGATAAGAGTCAGGATAATCTTCTTCGTAAACACCATAGTCACCATTGTCAAAATGAAAAATCATATTCGCGAAGGCAGTCCCTGAAACACCACTTGCTGCATAACTTTGAGCATCGTCATTGTTGAGCTTGAGTTTCAAGAAATTAGATGAAAATGCTTTATCAGATGCACTCCCGCGATAGTCTAAATCCCATGCGATTTCTGAGCCGGAAATAAAGAGTTTCCCTCCCTGACGCAGATAGGATTGAATGAGTAATTGCTCGGTATTTGATAATGTTTCATCGGCGGTACTTTCGTCTCCGAGGAGCCAAAAAACGGCTTTGAACTCATTTAAATTAATAGAGCCATCAATAATGGATGCGTTGTCAGCAGTGATAAAAGAATAGGTAAAGCGAGAAAGTGCCTGCCCCATTTTCATGGCAAAATCATGATAGGGAAAGGCATAGCTTCCTGATATTCGATCAAAGCCATCCACAATTAAAAATTTATCAGATGAATTTTTGTCGAGAAATCCGTAGGTATCGGAAGGAAAACTCTCTGTTTCATTGTCTAATGCGGAAACAGAATTAATACGATAAAATTGACTTACTGGAGATGTGGCTTCAAAACTGTAGGACTGTTGAGAACGAGGTAAAATACCCGAATGAGGCGTTGTCCACTCGTCGCTTAAGCCATCATTCTGATATAGTTTAAAACCCGAAATGCCGCTTGTGTCTTGAGTTTCCCAATGAATTGTTGGGTTTGAAAAATCGTCTATTGAGGAAAGCGTAGCTTGGGAAATCGTCGCTGGCATCCCTTCCATTTCGACATAATAACGCGGCGTGTAGCTGGTGAGTTCGCTCAATGAATACGTGTAATAATTGACGCGCCAATCGCGGGCGGCAGCCTCAACGAGCAAGACCGTTCCGTTGGGATTAAACATCACCATAAGCCGAACATGCCCAATAATATGAACCGCGTCACCTGTTTGCATATCGTACCAAGAATCGAGGGCTTGGGTGATTAAAGGCGTTGTATTCACCATCATATAGGTGGAGTAATGCGTCGGCATATTCCAGGTGCGGCAAACAAAACCAGAGCAATCGACACCTTCGCCATAGTAACTTACGGCTGATGTCGCTTTGTCGCCGGCGTAGCGATTTTGCGACATTCCATTGATGAATTCTGACGGCGTTGAAAAGCCCCCCCATTGATAGGGCATACGAACATTTGAACCCACATTGACCCAAGGAGGCGTTTCGATTGGATGTCCGTCAGGATCGATAATTTGCCCGTTTGTCAAATTACTACTGGATGCCGTAAAGTTAAAATCCACATAGGTATCAGCGATAGATAAACATTGCTGTCTTGTCACAACAGGAAATTGTTCGACGATTAAAACGTCGTCGGTTTTCTCGTCTATGCTTTGAGATTCTGGCTGAAATTCGGGGTTTAATGGTGCATTGGGATCGTAGAGTTCAAGGAATTTTTGAGGCACAGAAGATGTTTGGATGTCTTGAATAGTTTCGTCTGAAAAAGTCCATTTTACAATATAGACACCCACTTTTGACGTTATCATCTCAAGGATTGAGCCGTCAGTATTGACAATAAATTCTTTAGACAATTTTGAATATACATTATTGGGGACTCTAATTTTTGCCTTTGTGATGCCTTTTAAATCCAGGATAATTATTTCGCGATGAACCTTTAGGGGAATCTGAGAGACAATGGATTCGGCGAGGATATAATGATTCCCAGATTCGCTGCTTCCGAGATATTCGGCACTTCCCCAGTCGTAATTATCTGCATTAAGAGTCGCCAGAAGATGATTATTGACATGAATTGCGATGTGACGATTCGAAGCTCGGACAATGGAAACAGCGGCATCTTGTTGATTGAGGACACCTTCTTGTAATAGTTGTTTCGATAGCGTATTGTCAACAACGATTGAGTTTGATCGATTGATAAGAAGAGCCGGCTTATTGCCAGAAATGGATGAAAATCGAGAAATTGCTTGGCGTGGATTTGGATTTTTCCACAAGCGTTCAGAAACGTTATTTGAAAATTTGTAAAGTGCATCATGTGTTAGAATTGAGAAATCAATTTCGTTTGAATCGAACTGAATATCGATGGGGAATTGTACGTCAATATTTTTTGAATGCGTCCACACATTTTGTGTGAAAAATTGAATCTCGTGTCGTTGCGTGTTAACAAGTACGATGCCGTCCCTAAGTTCTGCAAATGATTCAGGTCCAAAAGGTCCACCTTGAGACATATTGAGGGTTGGTGCAGACTCACTTTCTCCCCAGGGAACAAAGAGTTTTTCCTCATATTTTATTTCTGCAAATAGTGCCGAACATGACAAAGAAAGAATAGATAATATTTGCAGAAATTTAAGTTTCGAAAACATGGTAGCACCTGATTTATATAGGGTTATTTAAAATCATAAGATGGGATAGTATAATTCTTGAGTTTACGGAAACTAATTAAAAAATCATAAGATTAGATGGGGGTTGCGATTAAAAAAAAGTGCCCTAAGTATAAAACTTAGGGCACAGGGTGTGGGGTGTAAGAGATTCCTTTTTGGAGAAAAAAGTCTTTAGGCGTGTGCTCCGCTATGAGAGCATCCGCAAGAGCCATGCTCATGCTCATGTTTGTGTTTGTGTTCGCTAGCGACATCAATTCTAAAACCTTGTTGAACGCCTTCGTCAACAAAATCTATAGACATTTCTGTTAATGAAGCGTAGGCATCATTGTCCATAATAATTTTTAGGGATTCATACTGTGAAACATGGTCTGATTCTTTAATATCTTTTTCGAAACTCATTCCATAAGATTTATTACTACAGCATCCGCCTTCTGCTTCAAAGATGCGAATACCGCTTGAAAATGTACTGTCTTTTTCTTGAACCATTGTTTGTAATTTATCGATGGCTAATGGTGTTAATTCAATCACGTTAGCTCCTTAATCATAATGTGTTAAAAATCGGTGACCTATTATTCTGATATCACAACATAATATACGCTTGATAAATATTAGATGCAAACATTAATATGATAATATTTGTAATAATTAAGGCGTTTATCATGATTGGAACGAAGATCAGAGTTATTCCGATGGTGAATATAGTCTCGATTATAAATTATTTACAGCCGAAGCAGGTACGAATCAATCAATAACATGAACGCCATATTATTAAAATTAGAAAAATAGGATCCCTTGCTCCTTCATACAAAAAGGGCTGTCTATCAGAAAGTAAACAGCCCTTGTTTATGCAGAATTCAGAAAAATGTTTAAGGAATGACAACCCTTTTCGTCCAATAGCCACTGAGAGCCCCAAAGACACCGAAACCCCCTTCGACGCCAGCGGAGACACCAATTGCTCCATTGCCGACAAGAAAATTTGAAATCTCAGCCGCACCATCATTTGTCGCTAAAAAATAGTCATAATAATGCTCATCTAGGAACCGCAAGCGAATGTCCATTTGCGAAACAGCGTTTGGATTTTGATCAATCTCGTAGCACCAAGATTCGACGCTTGAATTCCACGTCGTGTCTCCGGGTTCCAAAATGCCGTATTGATACATTCCGCAAATGTCGTCCTCCCAAAGGAGGGCTTCTTTAGTCCCGGTGGTGAGCATTGCAGAATAATCACCGTCATACTTCCACTTTATTTCAAATAATCGTTTAACAGACAGGGTATCGGAAAGATCACTTTCGATAATTTGTGGTAACGGAGGTGTTTGGACGCTAGCTGTCAACGCGAGTCCATCAGGTGTCGTAATGCTTAATGTATAATGTGATTCGGGAGCTGGGACAAAGTTGCCGTCTGTATTGAGGTAAATAGCCGGGTCTGTAAAAATATTGTCACCATAATAATAGTCATCATAACTGTAAGCGGTTTCGGGGGCGAGTACAAAGGCATAGTCTCGAGTGTCGTCAGATACCGTAACGGTTGCGTCTTTCACGAGATATCGAGACTCAGTAATAGCATGAATATGAGGTGTATTATACCAAAGAGTGTCATAAACAACAATGCCTAAATCTTTGTCATACCATTGCCATGCCTCAAAATAAGTCGTATCATAAGAAATAATCCTTGAATCTGACCCGGATGTTGCAAGTGTTTTGTGGACAATGATAAAACTCCGAAGGGAGTTATCCAAACTTATTACACCAACAATATTTAATTTTTCTTGATTATCTGAATCAATATCCTGCCAACCCCAATTTCCGCACGAGGAAACGAATAATAGAATCGTAATAATAATTAAAATTTTTATAGAAACTTGTTGTCTAGAATTCATATTTGACTCCAAAAGTCGGGAAAAACGGAAACATGGGAATTCCGAAAGCCTGAACACCCTTATTAATATATTCACCTGTCTCATAATCGTACTCGCCTTGGTTTTTGTAGATGTAGCTAAAAATATTAAGATGGTTTGTAACATTTAAAATTTGAAAATACCACTCTTGGGTCCCATATCGAAATGGTTTTCTATTTTTAAAACTAATGTCCCATCGGAAATAAGCGGGGTATCGTTCTCCATGCCGTTCGCCGTATAAAAACGATTCGTTGCTCCAGTACTCAGTACCTAAAGTATTCATACCTTCTTTCCACGTCTCGGATCGACCGATAACCGCTGTGTAAGGATTACCTGTCGAATAGGTCACAGCAGTACTAAAGTGAAGTTTTTCAGTCAGTGACCAATCTGCCACGACATTGAGCGTATGGGTTCGGTCGTATTTTGGGAAATACCAATCTTGATTTTCATATTTACGCTTGGTCTCAGCAAAGGTATAGCCTGCCCAGCCTCTCACATTTCCCGAGAGTTTTTTTATGAGAATTTCCAGCCCTTGAGCATAAGATTCGGTTCTCCAAAATTCGTTAAAAGGATCAATTTGAAGACCACCCTCAGGATTAATAGTTATGAGGGAGGAGGGTTTTAGCGTCAACAAATTATCGAAAGATTTATAGTAGATTTCGGTTCTAAAAAGGATATCAGATTCCGATAGAAATTCTGTTCCTAATATATAGTGATCGGATCGAGGTGCAGGTCTGTCTTGAGGAATCCCAAACCAGATATCGAGAAATCGTAAATTCTCATCAGGTGGATTCGCCACAGTCAAAAATTGATGATATCGACCTACTGATGCCTTAATGGATAATTTGTCGGTGATGAAATATTTTGCACCCAATCGAGGTTCAATATATAAGGAATCATGTAAGGAATATCGCGCAACTCTTAATCCTGGCTGCAACGAAAGGAGGGGACTGATTTTCCATTGATCTTGGATATAGAAGGCCGTTTCGCTTGGTTTTGACTCCATCCACATAAGCGTATCTCGAAACTGTTCCGTAATGCCATTATTTGTTTGCTCCGCACTTATGATCATCCCTAAATTGAATCCAACATTTTTATATTGAAATCCTGACAATACGGTGTGCTGGTCGTTTTTCAACCATGTCATACTCGATTCAATGCTTTGGTCATTGATACGATCAAAGAGATTAAAACGAAAAGATGATTGGGAACTGACGGTGTCCATGTCATCCCGATATAGGTAATCGTCCTCACTTGTTAAATCGACTTCAAAGCGAAAACGACTCGTCGCAATAAACGTTCGGGCAATAAGTTTTGGATTAATGATCCAGCGCCAGGTTAAGCTGTTGGTAAAATTTCCCCAACGCCAGTCGAAAATGGTTTTAGATTTATCTTCGTAATAATAGTTTTGTTGAGGGTTGTAACTGTTGTAAATATCATCTTCTGAGGAGTATTGTGATTCGTTCTTGAAGTTGAGTACATCATCTCCATAAAAGGAGCTCCATGTGAGACGATGATTATTGCCAATATCCAAATTTAACTTGCCTTGAAAATCATAAAAATAATAGGGCACGATTTCATTTGGATTATTTCGTTTGAATTCATTGTTTTGGCGATTTCTATAAAGGCGCCACATTGTATTTGCAAAGACATCAAAATAGGTTCGACGACCCGCCAACATCCAGGAGCCTTTCAATAAATCAGAATCGCCAGTGGGTAGAGGGCCTTCGATGAGAGCTTTACTTGAAATAAGGGAAACATTCACATTCCCCGTAACTTCTTCTGTATTCCCTTCACGATTGACGATGTCTAGAATCGAGCCTAAACGACCGCCATATTGCGCCGGAAATCCACCTGCATTGAAATTAGCTTCTTTAATAGCGTCCGTATTGAACGTTGAAAAAATCCCGCCTAGATGCATGGGATTATAGACGGTAATGCCATCCAGCATGATGAGGTTTTGATCGGGAGTTGAACCTCGCACATAGAGGGCTGAGGAAAAATCATTCAATGATTGAACACCTGGCAAAAGCTGTAAAGCACGAAAAATATCAGCCTCTACAAATGAAGGTGCGACTTCGATACTTCGTCGGTCGAGGGTAACAGTACTGGTCGAAATCAGCTCTCTAAATTTTTCTCTCTCAGCACTTACTTCAACGACTTGGCCGCTAATAATGGATGGCTTAAGACGAATATCGATTCGTTTGTCAATATCCTGTGGAATTGATACCGTTTCGTCGTATTTCGTATATCCAATAATTGAAACAATAAAACGATGCTCGCCGACTGGAACATTGCTGATAACGTAATAGCCATCACCATTAGAAGTTGTACCTCGATCTAAATCAGGTAAAATAATGTTTGCATACGGCAATGGCTCACCCGTATCATTATCTCGGATATATCCACTAATGGATTGATTTGCATAAATTAGTGTGTTAATCATTAGAAATAGTAACACCATTATAGTGAGGGATTTTGATTTTTTCATGAAACGAATTTACACTTAAATAAAGATAATTCTACTTAAAGCTTTAGAGAAATGGAAAAGTATAAAAAACGCCAGCAAGCTGGCGTTTAATAGAATCTTTAAAAAAATAAGTTAGGAGTAAATTAACCTTCCTTCGCTTCTTCAACTTCTTCTTCAACTTCTTCTTGAACTTCAACAGGAGGATTTTTTAGTTTTGCGATTTCTGCATCAATAAGTACAATCATTTTAGCGATATCGTCAGCATTTAGTTGACCATCGATGCTAAAAATAACTTTTCCAGTTGGGTCAAACACGCAAATGTTGCTTGAGTCATCAGCCAAGCCCCATTTTTTAACAACAAGTTTATCCATATCACGAACATAAACAGTTGATGGATATTTTTCTTGTTTCCCTTTGAGGATATAATCAATGGCGATGTTGGGTTTCCACGTTGCTGCCATATTAATCAGTGCAACAGAACCATAATATGTTAAGTCAAAATCTTTATCGGATAGAGCTTCTGTTGCAACGTTGTTTAAATCCGCTTCGTCGGGATCGGCATGAACGACGACCCAAACTTTACCGACGAGTTCGCTACTGCTCCATGGTGAGTCATCTACACGACCACCTGCGTCGCCATTGAGGTCTAATAGGGGAGCATTTTGTCCGACTGGAAGACCTGCAAAGAGGCTAACACTTAACAATAATAAAAAAATGCATTGTGTTACTTTTGTTTTCATTCTGTTTCCTTTTTCTTTTTGTTAAATATCAATTTCAACTTTGATTTGTTAACACGTTGGTTTGAATACGATAAACTCCTATCTATCCAATCAACACTGTTGTCATTTGGCGTTATTATAGAGAAATTTAAATCTTTAGCAAGGTTTATCCCACTTTCTTGAGAAGTCTGAAAACAACGCATTGACTCAAAATTAATGTAACCCTATTGATTTTGAAAAAAAGTCGTTGCCTCATAAATAATGTAACCCATAAAGGGGGTCATGAATATGAGCAAAAAGTCAAGAGATGAATATCGTCGA